>LDZT01008344.1_pt1 | contig 254274 bp, 223 predicted proteins | sample 615521 | NCBI WGS metagenome assembly LDZT01 (sample SAMN03408292, study PRJNA278302) | terrestrial metagenome | isolation source: oil reservoir sample SB1 | place: USA: Alaska, North Slope, Schrader Bluff formation | collected 2011-09 | reverse complement strand
TGCTACCTGGAATGTGTGCATGTTTGCTTTTACTGAAGAAACTTTTGCTTTGTCTATAATCTGGACAAAGTTTGGAATAGCGATAGCTGCAAGAATACCTATGATAACAACAACTATCATAAGTTCGATAAGTGTAAAACCTTTTTTCATTTTGCCTCCTTTTTAGGTTTGCTTATTTAATAAACAAATTTTATGCCAAATCTAAATTTATAAATATCACAACTTAAAAAATTCGTTTCAAAGAACTTTTTTGCAATTTGCAAATCAAAAAAGATGTGTGGCGGGAGTCAGTTCAAGTAAGGTAGAATCAGTATTTTTTCCATAACCTGTAATTTTATATGTTGAGGAATCCCCTTCATACTCAACAACACCTTCAATGTTGTTCTCTTCAGCGTTCTGTAATGCAGGGGAAAGGTTGTTAAATGGATTTTTAAAATTAGGTGGTAATCGGTCAATAAATGACTCCACATTGGGGAAATATGTTAAATATATTGATTCTGTCGCTTTTAGTTCAACTGTCATCTGTGTTGTGTGCATGTTAGAGATAACACTCGCTGCTTTTGCCTTATAAACTAGTTTGTAATAGTTCGGTATTCCTATTGCGGCAAGTATCCCTATTATTACAACAACTATCATAAGTTCAATCAGTGTAAACCCTTTTTTCATACTGATATGAGTAGCAAAAATCGTTCCATACATAAATTATTTAATTCAATCACTTAATTCCAAATTATAATAATTTTTTTTTGCATTTTGCAAAAAGCAAAAAATTTTCTTCCCTTTTTTAATTTTATTGGTATAATTATTTTGTGAAAAAGATTCTTATTTTAACCTTTTCAGATGTAAAAAATGATTCAAGAATAATACGATATATAAATTCTTTAGAAAAAGGTTATGATATTTTTCTTTTAGGTAACGGAAATTTAACAGATGAAAAATTTTTTTATATAGATATAAATTACAGATCAAGAAGGAAGAACAAATCGATATTCGATTTTCTTTACTACAACTTTTATCTAAGATTTAAAACCTACAATATAATAAAAAATTTAAGACCAGATATAGTTCATGCGAACGATTTTGAAACATTTTTGCCATCATACTTTGCTTTCAAAAACAAAAAGGATAAAATAATATACGATTCGCACGAGATCTGGTGTGAAAGGGTTGGAGTAAGAAAAAATATTTTAACAAGAATTTTCAACTATTTAGAGTACCTTCTTGAGAAAAGATTGATAAAAAAGATTAAATATTTTGTAACAGTTTCAAATTCAATAAAAAATTATTTTGAAGAAAAATACCAAACCAAAAACATTTTCGTTGTAAGGAATCTTCCATCATTGAATATTTACTCCGAATCAGAAAAAAGTATCTTTGATTTTATAAAAAAGGAAAAAAGGATAAAATTTGTATACATTGGGCCTTTATCTTTAGAAAGGAATATTCCATTTCTTATAGAGGTATTTAAAAATTTCGAAAAAGAGTTCCACCTCACTTTGATAGGGAAAGATCTTATAAAAATATCCGATAGTTCAAATATAAAAGTTTTTGGTAGTATTGATGAGAAAAAGGTTATTCCAACTTTAAAACTTTTCGATATAGGAGTTCACCCTTTAAAAACTGATAACTTAAATCACAAATTTTCACTTCCAAATAAAATCTTCCAGTATATGGCTTCATCACTTGCAATCTTTGTTTACGAAAATATTGAAACATTAAAAATTGTTGAAAGATGTAAAAACGGTTTTACAGCAGACTTCTCAGATAAGAGGAATGTTATTGAAAAGTTGGAAAAATTTAAAGAAGTTGATCTTGAAAAGTTCAAAGATAATTCTTACAAAAACTTTATTGAAAATTACAATTGGGAAAAAGAAAAAGTTGTTTACTTGAATATTTTAAAAAATCTATAATTCATCAATTCGGTAATCCTTTATTTTTCTGTAAAGTGTTGAGATGTTTATTCCAAGAGCAATACTTGCCTTTTTCTTATCATAGTTATAAAATTTCAAAGTATCTTCAATAAGTTTTTTCTCAACATCCTCAATCTTTTTTGGTATGAAACCATTAGAAGGTTGTTGAACTTTTAAAATTGAAAGTTGTGGTATATCACTTTTTTTTATTTCAGAATTATCCTTTATAACTATTATCCTTTCAACGATGTTCATAAGTTCCCTGACATTACCAGGCCAGGAATATTCTTTTAAAATATCGTAAACAGAAGGGTCTATCCTTTTTATGACTTTTCCCATCTTTTTCGAATAAAAATCCACATAGAAGTCAAAAAGTTTAGGTATATCATCCTTCCTTTCCCTTAAAGGTGGAAGATCAATTCTTATCACGTTCAATCTGTAAAAAAGATCGAGGCGGAAATTGTTCTTTTTAACCTCTTCATCTATATTTTTATTTGTGGCTGATATGATTCTAACATCAACAGGTATTGGGTCTGTTGAGCCAACCGGAACAACTTCCCTTTCCTGTAAAACCCTCAGAAGTTTTGCCTGAAGTGAAACATTCATTTCCGATATCTCATCAAGAAATAATGTCCCCATATCTGCAACTTTTATGAGTCCATCCTTGTTTGTGTAAGCACCGGTAAAAGCACCCTTCTTATAACCAAACAGTTCACTCTCTATCAGATTTGGGTTTAACGCAGCACAGTTGAATGAAACGAAATTTTTGTCTCTTCTTTTTGAGTTGTTATGTATCATCCTCGCTATCAACTCTTTTCCAGTTCCACTTTCACCGGTTATCAGAACGGTAGAATCACTTTTCGAAATATCGTTTATATTTTTTAAAATCTTTTTTATCTTCTCATCCTCCCCAACAAACTCTGAAGGTATCTCAAAACTTGCTTTCTCTTTAAGATAGAGATAATTCAACTTCTCATCCCTATTTTTCAAACCTCTTTCAACTATCTCTATAAGGTAATCTGAATCCTCAACCTTCTCAAGAAAATCGAAAGCCCCATTTCTTAAAGCATCAAGTAAAAGTTCCTGAGTTTTACCGAACGCTGTGATGAGTATAACATTTACAAGTGGGTCTATCTCTTTCAATTTTTTCAAAAGTTCTATACCTGACATCTCCTGCATCTTTATATCTGATATAACAAGATCTATATTTTCATCTTTGAACTTTTCTAAAGCATCTTTGGGGTTTGTTGTGTATGTAGTTTTGTACCCAAACTTTTTCAACTTATAATCGAGAACTCTACATCTGTTAAGATCATCATCAACTATAAGTATATGGAATTTATTCAATTTTCCTCCTAAACTTTAAAATAAATTCAGTATAACCTTTTTCACTTTTAAAATCAATCTCTCCAGAATGTTCATCCTTTACAATCTTATAAACTATGGAAAGTCCAAGTCCAGTCCCTTTACTTTTGTTGGTTACGAAAGGTTGAAATATTTTTACTTTCAAATCATCATCTATACCTTTCCCATTATCTATAAATTTTAAAATATCGAAAACTTTTTCCCTCTCATATATAACTTTAACATAACCATCATCTACACCTTTTATAGCATCTAAACTGTTATCTAAAAGGTTTATAAATATCTGTTTCAATCCACTTCTTTCAGCAAAAATAGAACCTTTTTCAAAATTTTCAAATTTTACTTCTTTATATTTTTCATAACACATTGTAAACTCCCTAACGAAATCTTTTAAACTGATAAGTTCAGGTTCTATCTTTCTAACCTTAGCGTACTCCAAAAAATGGTCAACAAGAGAGTTCAACCTTTCAACTTCCTCTAAAAGGATATTAAACATTGGATGCTTCTTATCATCCTCTTTCAACTCGTTTAAAAGGATCTTTGAACTCTCTTTTATATTGGAAACAGGGTTTCTTATCTCATGTGCAAGTGATGCAGAAAGTTGCCCTATGGTCTCAAGTTTATCTTTAACTCTAAGCCTTCTTTCATACTCAACTATATCTGTTATATCGTTTATGAAAACCATTATGAAAGTTTCTCCACTCTTCTCGTTAAAAATTTTATCAACAAGTACCTGATGAGTTTTCTTATCCCTGACAAAATTTTTTCTCTCCCCATTTTTTACAATTTCAAAAACCTCTGTGTCAACCTCCTCCATATTTAAATTAGTTGATATACTTTCAAAAAGTTCTTTACTTTTTCTGTTGAAATCTGTAATTTTATAATATTCATCCAAAAGTATTATAGAGTAAGGAATATGGTTTAAAAGATCTTTCAGTTTTGAAGAATATTTGAAAAGTTCAACTTTCCTTGCCTGTAACCTTTCAGAAAGGAATCCACTCAAAGCAGCAACAAGGAAGAATGAAAGTATATATATGTAAACCCTAACAATCAACTCTTCAAGATTCATATGGGGTTGTGGTAAAGGTCTAAAAGGAGAAATTATAAAACCAAAATATTCACCAAAAACAAAGAACGAATAAGCAAAAGTTGACAGTGTTGCTGTTAAAAAACTACCTTTTGCAAAAAGGAAAAAACTCGCAACAATTATGTTTACAAAATAAAGTATTTCAAAAAAGTTGTTAGAACCACCCGTAAAATATACTATCCCAAAAATCAAAAGGTTATCATAGATTATTTGAACATAGTTATAGAATGTATAAAATTTTTTTGTTTTAATTAAAATAATTAAGAAAGAACTGAAAAGAAGAGTTAAAAAAAATATTGAAAAATGTGGTATCAGATTTACCTTCATTCCCCTTAAATGGGAAAATATACCCAGAAGGGGAAGTGTTAAAACTATGAAAAATCTTATTAAGATGTACCAGAAATATTTTTTTTCAATATCTTTAAACATTCAAAAAATAAGATCATCCACTTACAAGTGTTATCATCTTAAACATTGGTAAATACATAGCAACCATCATTCCACCAACAACAACAGCAAGAACAACCATTATCAAAGGTTCAAGTGCTGACATCAAAGCCTCAACTGCAGCGTCAACCTCTTCATCATAAAAATCAGCAACTTTGATAAGCATCGTTTCGAGACCACCTGTTTCCTCTCCGATCCTTATCATCTGAACAACCATCGGTGGAAAAACCTTTTCTTTTGAAAGAGGAAGTGAGATAGATTCACCTTCCTGTATCGCTGTTCTCGCTTTCAATATAGCAGCCTCAACAACAACATTCCCGGCAGTTTTTGCTGTAGTTTCAAGTGCGGAGATTATGTTGACACCGGATGAAAGTAGTGTCGCGAGCGTTCTTGAAAATCTTGCTACAACCTGTTTTCTTTGAAGGTCTCCAAATACTGGAGCTGCGAGTGCAAGTTTATCGAAGAATAATCTACCTTGAGGAGTATTTTGGAAAGATTTTACTGCTACTATTATTATTACAATTGCTATTATCAAAAATAGAATATTTTTTCTCAAAAAGTTTGAAAGGTTTACAAGAATTGCTGTTGGGAGAGGCAAAGTTCCACCAAAACTTGTAAACATACCAGCAAAAATTGGAATAACGAAAATAAGCATCACCGCAACAGCGATAACCATAACTATACTTATTATAGTTGGATAGATCATCGCTCCCTTTATCTTCCTCGTTAAAGCCTCATTCTTTTCAAGGTATGTTGCAAGACGGCTTAAAATTGTTTCCAAAGCACCACCCTCTTCACCAGCTCTCACCATGTTGACATATAGATCAGAAAAAGCTTTCTTATGTTTCTTCATAGCATCTGCAAGTGTTAAACCACTTTCAACATCACTTATCATTTCACTCAAAACTTTTTTGAAAGCTTTATTTTCGGTCTGTTCATGAAGTATTCTCAAACATTGCATCAAAGGTAAACCAGCACCTATCATTGTTGAGAACTGTCTTGTGAATATTGAGACAACCTTGGTTGGAATCCCACCACCACCTATCTCTATTGACCCCCAATCAATACTTAAAGAGATTATCTGGTATCCCTGTGCTTTTAAAATCTGTTCAGCCTTCTGTTTATTTGGGGCTTCAATTTTATCCTCTTTTATCTTTCCATCCTTTCCTTTCGCTTTGTATTTAAATTTAGCCATAATTCCCCCTTTTAAATATTTACATTTCCAGTTTTTCTAAATTCGGCAAGCATCTTTTCGAGTTCCTCAGGCTCTTTGGAAGCTGACATCATATTTTCAAGAGTGATCTGACCTGTTCTATAGAGTTCAAAGAGAGACTGGTTCATAGTTTGCATCCCATACTTTTTACCAGCCTGTATCATCGAATAGATCTGATGAACTTTGTCATCCCTTATCAAGGCTTTTATAGCGGGAGTTCCGGCAAGAATCTCCATAGCCATCGCTCTTCCACCCCTTATCTTCGGAACGAGTGTCTGGGTCATAATCGCTATTATAACGAAAGCGAGTTGTGCTCTTACCTGTCCCTGTTGAGCCTCTGGGAAAACATCTATAATACGGTTAATAGACTCTGCGGCAGAGTTTGTATGTAGTGTAGCGAAAGTCAAATGACCCGTTTCAGATATTGTTAGTGCAGCCTGGATCGTTTCAAGGTCTCTCATCTCACCTATCATAACTATATCCGGGTCCTGTCTTAAAGCGTACTTTAAAGCGGATGCGAAAGATTTTGTATCGGAACCAACCTGTCTCTGGTTCACTATACATTTTTTATGTTTGAATAAAAATTCTATAGGATCCTCAACTGTGATTATGTGACTTCTCCTTTCCTGATTTATCTGATCTATCATGGCAGCGAGAGTTGTCGATTTTCCAGAACCTGTTGGACCTGTTACAAGGATAAGTCCTTTGGGTCTTTTTGCGAACTCTGAAACTACAGGTGGAAGTCCAAGTTCTTTGTATCCTTTTATCTCAAAAGGGATCTGCCTTAAAACCATAGCAACATTTCCACGCTGACGAAAAACATTTCCTCTGAACCTTGAAAGGTTTGGAACAGAAATTGAAAGATCGAGTTCCCAGTTCTGTTCAAAAGTCTTTTTCTGCTGGTCGTTCAAAACAGAGTAAGCGAGTTGTTCGCAATCCTGTGGTTTCAAAACATCGTAGTTCATCTGAACTATCTCTCCATCTATCCTTATGCATGGAGGAAGCCCTGCAGTAATATGTAAATCTGATGCTTTTCTTTCAACCATCTCAGTTAATAGTTGAACTATTGAAGGTAAAGGTGACATCTAAAACCTCCTATTCCATTACAGCGGTTTCTCTTATAACTTCATCTAAAGTAGTTAGTCCTTTCTTAACTTTTATCAGAGCATCATCCCTTAGGGTTTTCATTCCTTCTTTTTTCGCCTGTTCCCTAAGTTCTGCTGTTGATGCTCTCGCAAGTATCATCTCTCTTAGTTTTGGAGATATTGGCATAACTTCGGTTACAGCAAGCCTTCCTTTGTAACCTTTTCCACCACAGAAATCACAACCATCTCCCTTTTCATAAACTTGATGACCTTTTAAAATAAGTGGATCAATACCATAATCTTTTAAAGTTTCCTCATCATAAACTACAGGTTTTCTACATTTTTCACAAACTTTTCTTAACAATCTCTGAGCCTGAATAAGATTCAAAGCAGCAGATACAAGGAATGGTTCAATTCCCATATCTATCAATCTGTTTACGGTAGAGGGGGAATCGTTGGTATGAATAGTTGAAACTACAAGATGTCCAGTCAATGCTGCTCTTACTGCTATCTCTGCAGTTTCAGTATCTCTTATCTCACCAACAAGGATAACGTTAGGTGATTGTCTTAAAAAAGCTCTAAGTGCTGAAGCGAATGTAAACCCTATATCAGGATTAACCTGAACCTGATTTATTCCATAAAGGTTATACTCAACAGGATCCTCAGCTGTCATAATCTGAATCTCTGGGGAATTCAAAGAGGAAAGAGCAGAATAGAGTGTTGTTGATTTTCCAGAACCTGTTGGACCTGTTACAAGCACTATACCGTAAGGTTTATGTATAGCTGCCTGAAATTTTTCTAAATTATCAGGTTCAAAGCCGAGTTTGGTCATCTCAAGTTGAAGAGCAGATTTATCAAGAATTCTCATAACAACCTTTTCACCGAAAAGAACTGGAATTATGGAAACCCTTAGGTCTATCTGTTTATCGTAAACTTTCAACCTTATCCTACCATCCTGTGGTATATTGTGAACGGCTATATCAAGTTCTGACATCAATTTTATCCTTGAAACTATTCCAGCCTTAAGTTCAAAAGGAGGTCTTATAAGTTCACTTAAAACTCCATCAACCCTCAATCTTACCCTTAAATAGTTTTCAAAAGGTTCGATATGTATATCTGATGCTTTAAGTTCAACAGCTTTAGTGAAAATATAGTTAACTATTTTAACAACAGGTTTATCCTCTGCTGCGGAGGCACCATCAATAACCACCTCTTTGGAATCTGCCTCTCCCACTACCTCTACATCATCATCCTCGAGTGATAAATCTTCATCTAAATCAAGATCTATTTCCTCCTCAATGTCCAAATCGATATCAATATCATCATCCTCTGAAAATTCACTCACCTGTGTTTCTGCCTCACGGTATTTACCCAGTGCTTTTTGAAGTGAAGTCTCAGTTGTAACAACAGGAATCACATCGAGTCCAGTTTTAAACTTTACATCATCTATCGCGTTCAAATTCGCCGGATTCACCATAGCAAGAAAAAGCATGTTTCCAGTTTTTTTATAAGGGATCATCATATGTTTAGTAGCGAGTTCTTCCGGGATCAGATTCAAAATCTGAATAGGTATATCCTCCCTATCTATGAGGATAAACTCAGTTTTAAAATATTTCGCTAGAAATTTTGCGACCTTCTCTTCCGTTGAAAACCCTAAACTTACAACAGAACTTATAAAAGATTCTCCAGTCTCTTTCTGTCTCTGAAAAACTTTTCCAACCTGTTCCTTATTCAAAATTCCAGCTGTAGTGAAAAGGTTTGCTAAAGTTTGCATATTATCTTAAAGCGGTCTCCTTTACTACCTCAAGTATATCTGTTACTCCCTGTTTCAATTTTCTTAATGCAACCTCTCTCATGGTTATCAGTCCTTCCTTTACTGCCAATTTTTCAAGATCATCGGTTGTCAATTTTTTCATTATTGCCTTTCTTATCTCAGGAGTTATTTCCATAACCTCAAAAATTCCAACCATCCCTTTATATCCCGTCCCACCACATTTCTCACATCCAGCACCTTTGTACAGTTTAGATCCACCGATCTCTTCTGGAGAAAATCCAAGATTTTTTAACTCCTCTTCTGAGATGTTGTAAGGGACTTTACAATTTTCACATATCCTTCTTAAAAGCCTTTGTGAAACTATACAGTTAACAGTTGAAGAGATCAGAAATGGTTCAACACCCATATTTATCAACCTCGTAACAGTTCCAGCGGTTGAGTTCGTGTGAACTGATGAAAGGACAAGGTGTCCAGTCAAGGATGCTCTTATTGCGATCTCTGCTGTTTCCCTATCCCTTATCTCTCCCACCATTATAACATTCGGATCCTGCCTCAGGTAAGCTCTTAACGCTGATGCAAAAGTTAAACCGACAGATTCGGAAACCTGAAGTTGGTTAACTCCATCGAGTGAAAACTCAACAGGGTCCTCAGCAGTTGTTATGTTTATCTCTGGGCTGTTTATCTTTGAAAGACATGTATAAAGAGTGGTTGTTTTTCCAGAACCTGTTGGACCTGTTATCAATATAATCCCAACAGGATTTCTTAAAGATTTCATCAATTTCTTTTCAAGATCAGGGTCGAAGCCTAACTTATCGAATTCGAAATCCACCTTTTCCCTATCAAGGATTCTCATGGCTACCTTTTCACCATACATTGTTGGAACTGTTGCGACACGGATATCTATAGGTTTGCCATGCACTTTAACTTTTATTCTTCCATCCTGTGGCAATCTCGCTTCCTGTAATTTTAGATGAGCCATAACTTTTATTCTAGAAACTATAGATTTTCTGAATTGCCATTTGGGAGGATTATCTATAGGTCTTAAAACTCCATCTATCCTGTACCTTATCCTTAACGATTGATCGTAAGGTTCTATATGGATATCAGATGCACCCTCCTCAACAGCTTTGGTGATAAGGTTGTTTACAATTTTAACTATAGGACCACTATCAACTGATGCAGCAAGATCGCTAACAACCTCATCAGCTTGTTCGTTCTCGTCCTTTTTAATAACCTCTATATTTTCATCAACAATATCATCCAGATCTATATTATCAAGGTTATCTATATCAACCTCGACATCATCCTCATCAGGATAATATTTGTTAATGAACTCAAGAATGGATCTTTCTGATGAGATCAAAGGAACAATATTGTATGCTGTTGTGAACTGAATATCCTGAATTACAAACATATCAGAAGGGTTAGCCATTGCAAGGTATAGAGTTTTTCCTTCCCTTCTAACCGGGAATACGGTATTCTGCCTTGCGAGTCTCCCTGGAATTATTTGAAGTAAAGATTCATCAACCTCTATCTCTTCAAGGTTGACAGATTGAACCTTATATTGTTTTGAAAGGAATTCAATAAGTTTTTTCTCAGAGGTGTATCCGAGTTCAACAAGAACTGTCCCTAATTTTTTGTTTGTTTGTTTTTGAACTCTTAACGCTTCATTCAATTGCTGATTATTTATCAATCCAGCATTTATTAAAAGTTCACCGAGTCTTTCACTCATAATGTATATTTTAATATTTTATTTTTTTTTAGTCAAGTTTTAATTTTAAAGAGGCTCTTACAAAACCAAAAAATAATGGAGATGGAGAGAATATCGTCGATTTGAATTCTGGATGCGCCTGAGTAGCAACAAAATATCTATGACCTTTCAATTCAATAAACTCCATCAACTTTTCATTTTTTGAAATATTATGGTAACCTGAAAATAACATCCCTTTCTTTTCAATAATTGGTACAAACTCGTTGTTCACCTCATACCTGTGCCTATGTCTTTCAAGAATCAGAGGTTTTCTTTTTTCAATATAACCTAACCGAAAGATATTATCTCTATCCTTTTTTAGCATTTCTATATAATATCTGTCCTCTTCAATTCTTCCACACTCTTTGTAAAGTTTGTATATTAGTGTTCCTTCAAGAAGATGAGCGACATAAGCACCAAGTCTCATCGTTCCACCATATCTTGATTCTCTAATAACATTTTTTTGACTTTCTATAAAATGAATTACAGGATATTTTGTTTTTGGATCTATCTCAACAGAATTAGCGTTTTCCAATTTGCATACATTCCTTGCAAACTCAACTATAGCGAGTTGAAGTCCTAAACACAATCCAAGAAATGGTATATTGTTCTCTCTAGCATATTTTATAACTTTAATCTTGCCTTCTACTCCATCTTTTCCGAATCCTCCAGGAACTATAAAGCCATCATATTTTTTAAGTTCTTTTTTTTCTATCTTACCATTTTCAACATCCTGTGCTGATATCCAATCGATTTTAACTCCGCAGTTGTTCTTTGCTCCAGCATGTTCAAGTGCCTGAGCAACCGAAATGTAAGAATCTTTTAGAGAGAACTCTCCAATATCTATGTACTTGCCTACCATCGCAATATTTATAAGATTTTTTGGATTTTCAATTATATTAACAGTTTTCTCAAGAAAACTCCAATCAGGCTTTTTTCTCTTTTTTAAAGAGAACTCTTTCAAAATCTTTTTGCCAAGATTATCCTTTTCAAAATTCAAAGGAACCCTGTAAAGAGTATCTATATCCGGTGCAGATATAACATGCTCTGAATCTATATTAGCATAGATTTCGATCTTTTTCTTTCTCACACTATCCAAAGGTTCTTTTGCTCGACAGAGTATGAAGTTAGGGAAAATGCCATGCTCTGAAAGCAATTTTATCGCTTGTTGTGTTGGTTTGGTTTTCATCTCACCTATATGTTTTGGAGTTGGAAGATAGGTTATCAAAACATACTTTACATTCTCTTCACCTATCTCTCTTTCTAAAGATTTTACAGCGAAAAGATAGGGGATGTTTTCATAATCCCCTATAGTTCCACCTATCTCAATCAAAACGAACTCGTAACCATTTCCTATCTCTTTGATCCTCCTTTTGATCTCATCTGAAATATGGGGAATGAGTTGAACGGTCTGTCCTAAAAATTTTCCTCTCCTCTCATCCTCAATAACCTTAAAATAGACCTGCCCTGTTGTGATATTGTTTTTCCTGCTGAAATGTTGGTTTAAAAATCTTTCATAGTTTCCAAGGTCCTGATCTATTTCACCACCGTCATCCGTTACCCAAACTTCACCATGCTCTGTTGGTCTTAAAGTTCCAGCATCAAAATTTATATATGGATCAATCTTTATAGTTGTAACTTTGTATCCATAAAATTTTAGAATCATACCTATAGATGCCGTTGCTATCCCTTTTCCAACGCCACTAAGAACTCCACCTGTCACTACTATAAATTTAGGAAATTTATTTTTTTTCATATAAACCTACTCTACCTTATCGGTGAATATTATTCTTCTTTTTTCAAGATCGATATCAACAACTTTAAGTTCTATCTCACTGTCCTTCACATAATCGTTTGTCAGATTTTCAGATTGTTTTGCTATCAACCTCTGTGGTATAAGCCCTTTAACTCCATCATCAAGATTGATGTAAATACTTTTATCCTTTATTTCACTTATCTTTCCTTTTACAATATCTCCTTCACTGTAATTCTCAATAGGATCTTTTTGAAGTTGTTTGATTCCTAAAGATATTCTCTGTTTAGAGTTATCAATATTCACAACAACACATTCTATTTCATCCCCAACTTTATACAGATCCTCAATTTTTGAAATCTTGTTGTCCCAGGAGATGTTCGATATATGCAGTAAACCCTCTATACCGGGTGATATTTCTACGAATGCACCAAACTTCTGGATCTTGGTTATTTTACCTTTAACCTTCTGTCCAACCTTGATACTATCGTAAGGGTTATCACTAAGTTGTTTCAATCCAAGAGAGATCCTTTCGTTCTTTTTATCTATGCTCAAAACTATCGCTTCAACTGTATCTCCAACCTGCATAATTTCTTGTGGTTTTTTAACATGCTGTGTCCATGACATTTCGGAGATATGTATAAGTCCTTCAACACCCTTTTCAATCTCAACAAAAGAACCGTAATCTTCAATTGAAACAACTTTACCTTTAACTCTGCTTCCAACAGGATATTTCTCTTCAATGTTTTCCCACGGATATGGGGTTAACTGTTTCATTCCAAGATTTATTCTTCCCTTCTCTTTGTTAATAGCTGTGATTACAACCTTAACCTTTTCATTTAAACTCAAAAGTTCGGAAGGATGAACCAACCGTCCCCAGGACATATCGGTGATATAAAGAAGACCATCAACTCCCTTCTCTATCTCTATGAAGGCTCCAAAATCTGTTATATTCTTAACAATCCCTTCTACAATATCTCCAACTTTAAGGTTGTTTAAGAATTCAAACTTTTTACTCTCCTTTTCACTCTCAAGTATCAACCTTCTTGAAACAACAATATTTCTTCTCTTGTAGTTCAACTTGATAACTCTAAATTCAGTTTTAAGACCTATAAGTGAATTCATATCATCAACAGGTTGAAGGTCAATTTGAGAGCCAGGTAAAAAAGCATCAACACCCATAAGATCTACTATCATTCCTCCCTTTACCTGTTTTTTAATTATTCCAGTTATGTTCGTTCCTTTCTCGTATGACTCGTTTATTTTAGGCCATAGGTTTATAAACTGTGCCTTCTTGAGTGATATGTCAGCGAATCCATCCTCATTCTCAAACGCCTCAAGGAAAACTGGAACTATATCTCCAACTTTTACCTTTTCAGGTTCACTGAAATCTGATAGAGGAATAACACCTTCAGATTTTAAGCCAACTTCTATGATAACATCCTTGTCAGTTATTCTTACAACTCTTCCGTTCACTACTCTCGTTTGCTCATCTTCGTCCTTTTTTGAGAAGATATCAAGATCGTAACTTTTAAATGAATCATCATAGAGTTTCTTGAGTTGATCTTTAGCAAGATCTCTGTTAATTATAATTTCGACAGATTCATTTCTTTTTTCTTCCATTTTTCTTTTCCTCCTTATCTATTTTTTTTAGATAGTTTACCACTTCCTTTATTATCCAGTCTGGTGTGGATGCACCAGCAACCAAACCCACCTTTTTACTTTTTAAAACTCTCTCTTTAAAACTTTTTATCTCTTTATAAGTTTCAATGTGGAAAGTGTTTCTGTTCAAAGAGTAACAAATCTGAAACAACCTTTTCGTGTTACCACTATTTTTCCCGCCAATTACAAGCATAAGATCAACCTTATTGGCAACCTCAACTGCAGAATTCTGCCTTAGTGATGTTGCGTTACATATAGTGTTGACAACATATATCTCTTTAAAATTGTCCATAAGTTCGGTAACTATTTCTTTGAACTTTTCAAGTGATTGGGTGGTCTGGGAGATCACACCTATCCTTTTGTTTTTCATATTTACGATTTTTTTTATGTCTTCTTTTTTTTCAACAACTATACCTTTGTTATCTATTTGACTGTTTATCGCAAGAACTTCAGGATGTTCCGTCTCACCAAAAATTACAACCAAATAACCCTCTTTAAAAAGTTTTTTCGCGTAGTTGTGTGCATTTGCAACGAAAGGACAGGTTGCATCAATATATTTTATTTTTTTTCTTTTTATCTTATCCAAAAGTGTTTTTTCAACTCCATGAGTTCTTAAAATTAAACTCCCCTTTTTCATTTTTGAGACATCGTTAAGAGGTAATATTCCTTTTTCTTTTAAACTATCAACAACCTGAGGGTTATGTATTATTGGACCTAATGTGTATAGAGGTTTTTCTTTTGACTGTTTTTCAAGATCATCAATCATTTTCATCGCTCTCTTAACACCAAAACAGAAACCTGAATTTTTAGCAACAACTATTTTCATCTTTAAGCCTCTTCAGTTCTTTCATTATTATAGAGGTAACGATTTTTGAATTTTTTGAATTTGGTCTTAGTTGTGGTAAAATTATCGGTTCACCAACTATCAACTCAATTCTGTCCAATCTCAAAAGTTGTCTTAAAAAGGGTTTGTCAGTATTTTTCAAAAATATTGGAACGATCTTTGCTCCACTTTTCAAAGCTATATAACCCACACCACTTTTCCCTTCTAAAAGTTCATCCGTCTTGTTTCTCGTCCCTTCTGGAAATATAACAAGGTAATTTTCTCTCTCTAAAGCATCGAGAGCCTCTTTTATCGCTGTTGCATCCATTCCGGTTCTATCGAGAGGTATAGCATGTAGAAGTTTCAATATCTTTGTAAAAAATGGATTTATATGAAAAAGTTCTTTTTTTGCCAGAAGATAAACATCAAAACTCCTTCTGAAGGAGTAAGCGAAAGTTCCAATGAGTGGTGGATCGTTAAACGATCTATGATTGGCTACAAGTATTAACTTTTTTTCTTTTAATCTTATTTTACCTTTTATTTTGGTACCAAGTAAAAAATGGTAATAAAAATTTGCAAGGAAATAGATAAAATTATAAGCCTGCCTTGCGCTTCTTCGCCTCCTGGATAACAATGTCTATCTGTTCCTCCTTACTAAGATTGGTAGTATCTATCAGAATGGCATCCTCTGCCATTCTCAAAGGTGCATTCTCCCTTCTTCTATCCCTGTTGTCTCTCTCAATAATTTCTTTCTTTAATTTTTCTATATCTATATCCATACCCTTTTCAAGGTATTCTCTATATCTTCTTTTTGCTCTCTCTTCAACAGAACAATCGAAAAAAAATTTCAAATCAGCCTTGGGAAAAACAACCGTACCGATATCTCTTCCTTCGGCAACAAGAGGATACTTCTCACCAACTTCCCTCTGCAGTTTAACGAGATGTTCTCTTACCTTTGGATATGTTGAGACCTTTGATGCCGCCTGTGATATCATCTCATTTCGTATTCTGTCACTTACATCCTCTTTATTTAAAAGAACTCTAATCTGTCCATCAACATTTTCAAGTTCAATCTTAACTTTTTCAACTACTCCGTTTATAACATCCTCATCTTCAATATCCATACTGTTTGAAAGAACGTAGTAAGCGAAAGCTCTGTACATAGCTCCAGTATCAAGGTATGTAATATTTAGTTTCTTTGCAACTTCTTTTGCTGTTGTTGTTTTACCACTTGCAGCAGGACCATCTATCGCTATTACAAAATTCATTCAAACATTATATTTTAAACTTTAACAAAGTCAACACTTAAATTTTGGATTAAAAAATGTCGACCTTCTTTTTCAAAACTTTTCCACAACTTTCACCTATTATATAAAAGATGCCTGATCCAATTTTCTTTTCATCTATGCCATCAAGATTCCAAAAGAACCTGAATCCTCCTCTTTCAATATTTCCATCATACAAAGTTTTAACTTTTGCTCCTTTAACATCAACAACGTATAGTTTCAAATAGTCATGGAAAGGAATTGTTGCATCAACAACTACCCCTTTTGAACTAACTATACTGTTTTGTATTTTCAATTTGAAAACTGTATCCAACCTTGAAATCTTAAAGGATGATTCTATTCCAGTATAACCAACAAAGAAAGACCCAATTGATGAAATTTTTTCAAAATTCAAAGGATCATAAACATAAGCTTTCCAGAAATACTTTTTACCAACTTCAAGTTCATTCTCTCTATTTAAAGTTAAACTGGCTATTTCACCTGGAGCGTAAGAGTTTTTAGACCATAGTGATGTTGAAACATTCATATCAAAAACATGTGTTACATTTGAAAAAGAACTATCATCTGTAATTTCGACTTTGAATTTCAAAACCGTATCAGGATCGTGATCATAGCCAACCATCTCAAATGTTGGCATAGATGAGACTATTTCATCATTTGAAGGTGAAATAAGGTTTATCGATGATGGTGGTGTATCAAATACTATTCCATCACTTGAAACTGAATCCCCTGAAATTCCAGCATTGTTTTTAACATATGTTGTAATATTATTTTAACAAGTAGAGACTCCCCCTGAATTACCGAATCAGGATTATAAATAACATTTATCAAAAAGTCAGAATAAAGGTTAAGTGGAGATAGACCACAAGCAAATTCAGCATAATATTTATACCATCCTAAAGGATCTGTAATATCCTTATAAATATCAATACCATCAAGATTGTTTTCTTTAAATTCTAAAGGATAAGTATACTCGTATTCTAAGGAAAAAATAAAATTGGAACTTAAAAATGTAATGATTAATAAAAAGAAAAATTTTTCATCCATATTCCCCTTTTTTAAAAATGATAATGAAATATATTTTTAAATCAATAATCTAACAATCATTTTCAAAAGACTTGATTTTTAAAAAATTTTTTGTATTCTATAATAAATACAAAAAGGAGATGTATGAACATAATAATTGATACAGAATCTACCATTCCTGTTTACCAACAGATAAAGAATCAGATAAAGGGAATGATAGTATCACAGGAGTTGAAAAAAGGTATAAGGTTACCAAGTATAAGAGATCTGTCAAAAATATTAAACCTTTCTATTAACACGGTTGCAAAAGCTTACTATGAACTGGAAAGGGAAGGATTACTGAAACTTGATGGAAGAAGGGGAAGTACAATTCTAGGTTTAGAAAAAATTGATGAAAATGAAAGAAAAAACTTTTTAGAAAAGATAACTGAAGAGTTTCTTCTAAGAAGTAAAGAGTACTCCTATTCAAAAGATGAAATAATTAAAATGGTAAATATAAAATATGGTGAGATATATTGATGGATCTAAAAATTCCAAAAGATGTGAAAAAATTTTTAAAACCCTTAAAAAATTTTGATTACTATTTCGTGGGTGGTATCGTTAGGGATACTATACTTAAAAGGAGAGATATAAAAGATTTCGATATTCTTGTTTTAGAGGATTTTGATAGAGTGATAAAAATCCTCGGTGGTAATCCAATAATCTTAAATGAGAGATTCAAAACCGCAAGGTATTTCATAAATGGAAAACAGGTTGACATTAATGTTTCAGATTCACTTTATACCGATCTACAAAGAAGGGATTTTACGATAAACAGTATAGCGCTTAATAAAAATAAAAAACTTTTTGATCCGTTAAACGGGTTAAAAGATTTAAAAAAAGGTGTAATAAAAATTACAAACGAAAACTCTTTAAAAGAAGATAGTTTAAGGATTTTGAGAGCATACAGGTTCAAATATTTTTTAAATTTCAAATTTTCTAAAGAGACTAAAAAAAGTATAAAAGAAAATAGGGCACTTTTAAAGGATGTTGCAAAGGAAAGGATATTAAGGGAACTTGAAATCATAGTTGGGTGTGAAAAAGGTTACAGGATATTTAGGGATTTAAAAGATGATGGGATAATTCTTATCCTATTTCCATTTTTGAAAAGTTCAGAAAAATTTTTTCATAAAAAATATAGATCAAATTATCTTTTAAATCATCTTATAAATACAGTTGAGGCGGTAGATAGAATAATAGATCAAAAAGGTATACCACTTTCATGGAAAAAATATTTTATGGATTATAAACTCGATGTATACCTATCAGCTTTTTTCCACGATTTTGAAAAACCTGAATGTTTTAAAAAAATAAAAGGGAAACAGACATTTTTCAACCACGATATTTTAGGTGGAGAAAAGATAAAGGAACTTTTAAAATCTTATTTAAAAATTTCAAACGAATCACAGAGAAGGATTTCAAATATAATAAAAAATCATATGAGACCCCATTTCCTTTTGAACTCAACAAACGTTACACATAAAGGATACTATAAACTGTTAAGGGATAGTGGAAATGATTTTGAAGGAGTTATGCTTGTATCTATGGCTGATAAACTTTCAAGTGAAGGTTTGATAGATAGAAGATATATAAATTTATACAGAAGGGTAATGAAAATAAAAAGAAAGGTGGAGACAAAAAAAATAGAGTTCGTTACAGGTAAAGATATTATTGGGAAGTTTGCACTCAAACCTGGTCCACTTATAGGAAAACTTATAGAAAAAGGTAACCTTTTCGCTATAGAGAACAATATTTCTGAAAAGGAAAAAATTTTAAACTTTCTTGAAGATTACTTAAAGAATCTATGAATTTTCAATAACTCCATCAACGAGTTTTATTACTCTATCACCATACTTTATAAGTTCTTCGTTATGGGTTATTATCAAAAAAGTTTTTCCACTCTCCCTATTTATCCTTTTAAAAATCTGCATAACCATATCAGAGTTTTTTGAATCGAGATTTCCTGTTGGTTCATCAGCAAGAATAACTTCAGGATCATTTATTAGAGCTCTCGCTATAGCAACCCTCTGCTGTTCTCCACCTGAAAGTTCATTTGGTTTATGGAAAACTCTATCTGAGAGTGAAAGAGAATCTAAAAGTTCAAAAGATTTCTTTTTTGATTTAAAAAAATTTTTGGTCAAAAAAAGATGAGGAAGCATAACATTCTCATAAGCAAGAAACTCGTTCAAAAGATAATGTGACTGGAAGATAAAACCAATATTTTCGTTTCTCCATCTCGATTTACTTTTATCATCGAGTGAATGTAACCTTGTTCCTTTAAAGAGAACCTCTCCTTCCGTTGGTGAATCTAGTGTTCCAAGGATATGTAAGAGTGTAGATTTACCTGCACCAGAGGGGCCAAGAATAAAAGTGATTTTTCCCTCTTCTATTTCAAGGTTTATACCTTTTAAGACATCTATCCTTTTATCCTTTATTTGGAAAGATTTTTTCAGGTTAAAAACTTTAAATATACTACTCATATTTTATCGCCTTGACTGGGTCCATTTTTGAGGCTTTGTATGCAGGATACAAAGTTGAAACAATGGAAACAATAGATGTTAAAATCAAAACAAATATTACATCCAAAAATTGGACATCCACTGGAAGTTTATCGAGAAGATAAACCTCTCCAGGTAAATCTATAAACTTGTATTTTGATAAAAGGAAACATAGAAAGAGCCCAACGATAAGGCCTGATATCGTTCCAATAATGTTTATTATCAACCCTTGATAAATATAAACTCTCAAAATATCCCTCTCTGAAAGTCCCAAAGTTTTCAAGATACCTATCTGGGTAGTCTTTTCCATAACTACCATGATAAGTGTTGTTATTATGTTGAACGCTGCAACAATAATTACCAGAAGTAAAAGTAAAAACATTATCTTTTTCTCAAGAGCAAGAGCAGCAAAAAGAGAACCATTCAATTCTATCCAGTTATTCGTTCTATATGGATAACCAAGTTTTTTCTCTATTCTTTTCGCAACCTGTGGTGCTTTATAAATATCTTTAATCCTTATTTCCAGACCTGTCACTTTTCCACTAAGACCAAAAATTTCTGAAGCTTTTCTTAAAGGTATATAAACCAGTTCAGCGTTGTACTGGTACATACCAGCATCGAATATACCTGAAACTGTAAACTCACTTACCTTTGGAATAAGTGAACCAAAAGTTTCAGTTGATCCGAAAGGGGTCGCTATCCTTACAACATCACCGGTATGTACCCTCAACTCCTCAGCAAGATCAACACCTAAAATCAACTCATCATCCTTTTGGGGAAATTTTCCAAATTTTAAATGTTTTTTCATTATACCGTATGTAACACTATCCTCATTTGAAAACCCTCTTATGATAACACCGTTAGTCCAGTTTTCAAACTGTATCAAACCTTTTGAATATATGAAAGGTGTTATACTTACTATATCATCAAACTCTTTTAAACTATCCTTTATACTTTTATAATCGTCTATCGGTTCATTGAAATATTTTAAAATTATAATATGGGAGTTTACATCAACTATCCTTTCCTTCACATCCTTTTGAAAACCGTTCATAACTGAAAGAACGACTATCAATGCTGCAACACCTATAAAAACTCCTCCTATAGAGATAGCAGTAACTATATAACCAAAAAAAGTTTTTCTTGCACCGAAAAGATGCTTAACAGCAATAAAAAAAGAATAGTTCATTTTTCAGGTTTTAAAAGAGGAAACAGAACAACATCCCTAATCGAATCCTGATCTGTTAAAAGCATAACCGTCCTATCTATTCCTATGCCTACACCACCAGTTGGAGGCATACCGTACATCAAAGCATCAACATAATCTTCATCCATGACAAAAGCTTCAACATCACCAAGTTTTCTTTCCTCTATCTGTTTTAGAAATCTTTCCTTCTGATCTAAAGGATCGTTTAACTCCGAAAATGAATTCCCAATCTCCATTCCAAAAACAACAGCTTCAAATCTCTCAACAACTCCTTCCTTCTCTCTATGTTTTCTCGCAAGGGGAGAGATCTCGATTGGATGGTTTATAATAAATGTTGGTTGAACTATTTTTTTCTGAACAAGTTCAGAAAAGAGTTCATCCAGTACCTTTCCGAAAGTTTTTTTACCCTCAATATCAACATCAAATTTTTTTGCAACACTTTTCAATTTCTCTACAGAAACTCCTTTTAAATCTTCACCAACAACATTGCTCAAAGATTCATAAAAATCAACTCTTTTCCAAGGTTTTTCAAAGGAGATCTCCTTCCCTTGATATATTATCTTCTTTTCGGGAACGAGTTTTAAAAACATATCCTCAACAAGTTCCATCATATCATTGTAATCAGCATAAGCTTGATAGAATTCTACCTGTGTGAATTCAGGATTGTGGGTTCTATCAATACCTTCATTTCTGAAATCTTTTGCAAACTCGTAAACTCTGTTGATTCCTCCAACTATAAGCCTTTTTAAATACAACTCATTCGCTATCCTGAGATATAGAGTCATATCATGAGCGTTATGGTGTGTTACAAAAGGTTGTGCAAAAGCACCTCCATAGATAGGTTGAAGTATTGGCGTTTCAACTTCAACAAATCCTTTTGAATTCAAAAAATCCCTGATTCCATTTATTATCTGAGTTCTTTTCAAAAAAACTTTTTTAGATTCATCGTTAACTATGAGATCAAGATACCGCTTTCTGTATCTTATCTCAACATCCTTCAAACCATGAAATTTTTCTGGTAAAGGTTTTAAAGATTTTGAAAGAATTTCAACTTCGCTAACAAACAATGTGAGTTCTCCGCTGTGGGTTTTAAAAAGTTTTCCAGTGACACCTATTATATCACCCAGATCGTAATATTTTATCTCTTCAAATTTTTTCTCTCCTATAACATCCTTTTTTATGTAGAGTTGTATCTTTTCCATCTGATCTTTGATATCCCAGAATATAACCTTTCCATGTTTTCTTTCTGAAACTATTCTACCTGCGATTTTTACTTGAATATCCTTATCGAGAAAGTCATCCTTTTTTTCAATAAGTTCTTTAATCGTATGTGTGAACTCAAAATTGTATTTGTAACATTCAACACCAAGTTTTTTTAGATTCTCCATATTTTCAAGCATCTGTTTTTCAAGAATGTTCATCTCATCCATCTTTACTCCTCTCTTTTGCTTTCATTATTAGATACTCTTTTATAAACCTATCAATATTTCCATCTAGTACATCATCAATATCGCTCGTTTCATACTTTGTTCTAAGATCTTTTACCATTTTATATGGATAGAGAACATAGGATCGTATCTGATTTCCAAACTCAATAGAACTTTTCTTCTCAAGTTTCCCTTGAAATTTCTCTTCCTCCTGTTCTTTATAGTATTGGTAAACTTTTGCTTTCAATATTTTCATAGCATTCATCCTATTCTGGATCTGGGATCTTTCAGTTTGGGATTTTGCGAAAATACCTGTTGGAATATGGGTTATTCTGATAGCTGTAGAAACCTTGTTAACATTTTGACCACCTGGTCCACCAGCTCTGAAAGCCTCAATCTTCAAATCGTTCTCATTCAATTCAAAATCCACATTCTCTTCAATGTCTGGAAGAAGATATACAGCAGCAAAAGATGTGTGCCTTCTCTGGTTGGAATCAAAAGGAGATATTCTCACAAGTCGATGAACACCTATCTCAGACTTCAAATAACCGTAAGCGTAATCACCTTCAATCTCTATGGTGACAGATTTGATTCCTGCCACATCCCCTGCTTCATAATCTATGATTGTGTTCTTAAAACCTTTTCTCTGGAAGAATCTAAGATACATTCTTAAAAGAATATCAGCCCAATCGCAACTCTCCGTTCCACCAGAACCTGGATGGATTGTTAAAATAGCGTTAGAGTTATCAAACTCATCTGTGAAAAGTAATTCTATCTCAAAATCTTCAAGTTGGGTCTTTAGTTCACTAACCATTTTAGTAAGTTCATCAACGGATTGTTCATCTACTATGTCCAAAAACTCATCTATGTAAGATATGTCACTTTCAATCTTTTGGAAAAGTTCCAATCTCTTTTTAACAATTTTAAGTTCCCTGTTTATCTTTGCAGCCTTTTTTTGGTCATTCCAAAAATCTGGAGAGGACATTTTATCTTGAAATAATTTTATATCCTCTTGCCATTTGGCAAGATCTACATGTTTTTTCAGATCCTCAAAAATATTGTGGATACTCTGGATATCATCTTTTAATTTTATATTTAACATAGTTTTTTATTTTAATACTTATATTAAATATTGTCAATATTAGCTCAAAGAAAAATTTAATAAAAAAGATGTAACGATTCTTTTACAATGTAAAAAAAAGATATACTTTTTTTACATTTTATGCTATTTAAGTGATGAATAATAAATGCTTAAATAAGGAACATATTTTGCTTAAAATTATCATAAAAAGGAGGTTTAAATGGAATATGACAAAAAAAGTATCGAAAATGAAAAAGAAGAAAATATTGATAAATTGATTAATGAAGTAGTAGAAAAAACTGAAAAAGAAGAGAAAGAAGTAAAAAAAATCAAACTTTCAAAAAATAGATTTAATTTTTTACGAATTTTTCTTATAATAACAATTCCGATTATTATAATAGAAATAATTATAATATCAAAACTCCCTATTAAAGGTTCTCCAAAAAATGAAATTTTAATAAAAACAAGTGATAAAATATCAAATCCGATAAATGAACTTGTTATGTACAATAATTTTATAAGAAGGTATAAAAAAGAGAAAGGAAAATTCCCAGAAGATTTAAAAAAGATCTCTGATGAATATTCCATTACACAACCAGAATATATAACATACTCAACAGATAAAAAATATGGTTATATCCTCCAATTAAAAAATGATTCTTTAAAAGCTCCAGTTTTTACAGGTAAAGGTATAGAAATAAAAAATAATATATTTAAAAAGGAGGAAAAATGAAAAATAGGGGATACACTCTCATAGAGATAACTGTTGTTATACTTATATTGGGGATTCTATTTTCACTTTCAATACCTACTTTTGTGCGTATTAGAGGTCTTGTTAGGCAGAATTTAATGAAAGATGGTTTAGCAAGAATGTACAAATATGAACAGTTGAATTACCTTGAAAAAGGTAAATATTACCCTGAAGATTATGAAGATTGGGGCTATATGTATATTACACCAGACAACAAATATTATCCTGAGGATATTAAAATTGAAAATATTCTTTTCTCATTTCCAAAAAATACAAGATATTTTTATTATGTTTATTGGTATAAATGGGGAGGGTTTGATATTGTTTCAAATGAAACAAATTCTTATATAGTAATATATGCATGGGCATCTGTCTGGGATGGTAATGATCTTGATGGAGATATGGAATACGATTTTTGGTATGTTGATAATTATCAGGAAGAACCTTGTCCAATAATAAACGATCTGGCTAACGATGGAAGTTGGTGGTATTAATTTAACTTTTTTTAAATGTTTCTATAATAATCTTTTCCACAGTATTTCTGTATTTGCCAAATCTTACATAAAGCCCTCTGAAATTTTCCAATCTGTGTGGTTTTTCGAATGGAGAGAGAAGTATCCCTTTATTATCAACATAATAGGATTTAAAATTTTTAAACTCGTAAGTTTTCGAAGTGAAGAAAAATTTAACTGTTATTTTTTCATTTTCTATTATATATTTTGTTGGAAGAATGTATGGCAAAAAAGTTATCAAAACAGCAATTAAAGATATAAATACACCAACTATTCCAAGGTAAACATATCCAACAAGTATCATCAAAAGAAAAGCGAGAAAAGCTATAAGATTTTTTATTACACTCTCATCTTTTAAAGGGAAACTTACCCATTCAAATCTTTCCATCAAAGACCTCTTTTAAACTTTTTTTTAACTTTCTTTTAACACTCTCAAAAGATTCACTAACAATCTTAGTTTTTCCAACAACAGGCATGAAGTTTGTATCACCAGACCATCTCGGAACTATATGTATATGTAGATGGTCCTCGATGCCTGCACCGGAAACTCTTCCATAGTTTATTCCTATATTGAATCCAGAAGGTCTGTAGGCTTTCTTCAAAATTTTTATCCCAAGTTGAACTCCCTCCATAAGACCAAGTAAACTCTCTTTATCAAGTTCTTCTAACATAACTTTATGTAAGTTTGGAGCAACCATAATATGCCCGTTAGTATAAGGATATTTGTTCAATATGATAATAAATTTTTTATCCTTCAAAATGAGCATCCTTTTATCAGGATAACAAAAAATACATTTTTTACTTTTCTCATCAGCCTTTTCAAGATATTTTATTCTCCAGGGAGCATATATCCTTTCCATCATTCCTCCTTTATTTTACCATAAACTCCATCATATCCAGGTAAAAATTTTACCCTGTTTTCTCTTACTTTCAACAGAAAAGTAACAAAATCTTCATTATAAAATTGAAGGAGAGTTTTCTCATCAGCAAAAGTTTTCATCTCCATCTCTGGAAAAATTTTCAAAAAATCGATAAACTTTATTTTCCTGTCATACCTTTTGTAAATTTTATAATAGTGTTTCATCGGAAGTGTATAGAACACCTTTTTTTCTAAAACCTTATCACTCTTCTTAAACCCCTTTATCCTGTTTGAAACTCCCTCAGTTAACTTTTTACCACATACTGGGCATTCCTCAATATAATTTTCCGTAAAAAAATTACACTTTCTATGACCAGAAAAAAAATACTTACCTTCCTGTGGAAAGAATTCAACTGTTCCAAATATCAGATTCCTTTCAAAAATATTTTTTAGAAATTTTATATCATCCTTCCAACTTTCTAAAATCGTTGCTTCCCTACCAATGTTCTCTGGAGAATGTGAATCAGAAAAGGATACAAAGGTAAAATCTTTTATTTCATCTACAGAGATACACATAAAAGGATCCGAGGAAAGACCTGTTTCAAGTGCTGAAAAATAACTTCGATCAACTGGAATTTTTTCATATCCAGATTTTGAGCCGAAAAGACCGAAATGTGGAGTCCATATATGTGCTGGTATTATAACTATATCTTCTGAAATATCCTTCAAAATTTTAACACTCTCCTTTAAACTTTTTTTAACACTCCCCCTTCCATCTTTATCCAGTTTAGAATAATCTTTCAACTCTTTTCTTAGCCTTTCAACACTTTTAAAATCAGGGAATACAAGAAGAAGGTGTATTTTTTTAGTTCCACTTTCTTTATAATAGAATGAGAGTTCAGTTGTAAGCATTACCTTTGTTTTATCGTAAATGAAAACTCCGTAACCAACCTCTTTTAGTATTTTTTTCGCCTCTTCAAACATTGAAGGATGAAGAATATCTGAACTACCAATAACATCTATCCCCTTTATCTTTGCGAACTCAGCGAAATGTTTTATATCACCATTTTTTGAAGAGGCGAGTGAATATTTTGAGTGTAGATGCAAATCTAAAAAGGTCATTTTCTGCATAGAACTAAGCCTCTTTCAGTATAATCGTTAAACTTTTTTAAATTTGTAAAATCGTAAAAATTTATTTTTTTAAAACCAGCATTTTTTGTTTCTTTTTCTATCTCTTCTGGGAATATAGCTCTTTCACTGAAAATAAAATCCTCAACATTTTTGTTAACAAACTCAATTTTAAGGTTCAAAGAACAAATTTTACTCTTGTAATCGTAATAAGTATCCCAGAAAGATATAAATCCATCCCCATCCCTTATCTGCGAATTTTTTGACATCAACTCAAGTCCAAACTCAGTGTTAAAATCAAAAACGAAAATTCCATCATTTTTTAAAACGTTGTAAACATTCAAAAAAAATTTTTTTATATTCATTTCAGATATATGGTTTACAGTGTCATACATACATACAACAAGATCGTATTCATTTTTGATACTCAAGTTCACAATATCACTGCATACGAAAAAAGATCCCCTCCTGTAATTTTTTTTCTGCGCTTCTTTCAGCATTTCAAAAGAAATATCGACAAGGGTTGTTGAAAATCCATATTCTGAAAGATATCTTGAAAGATTCCCTGTTCCAGCACCAAGGTCCAAAAGTTCTTTTCCTTTAACTTTACATTTTTTGTAAATTTCGTAAATGTTCTCTGCCCAGATTCTGTATGGAACCATTCTCATAAATGAATCATAGAATGGAGCTATCCTATCATAATCAAAAATAATTTTATCCATTTTTTTCGATTCTTTTGAGAATTTCCATTATCTCTGAATAATCGGTCGTTCTATTTATTCTCTCTTTAAATACTTTTATGTTTTTAACTCCTTTGAGATACCAATGGAAATGTTTTCTCATGATGTATATATTTTCCTTCCTCTTTCCATCATCCGTTGCGAGTTTGTAATGTTTTCTCAAAACATCCACCTTCTCTTCTAGACTTGGTTTTTCGTACTTACCATTTTTGATAAGATCTTTGATCTGTTTAAATATCCATGGATTTCCGAGGGAGCCTCTACCTATCATAATACCATCAACTTTAGATTCTTCCCACAAAATTAAAGCATCCTCTGGGGTTTGGAGATCACCATTACCGATAACTGGAATGTTAACATTCTCTTTTATTTTTTTTATGGATTCCCAATCTGCTTTTCCTGAAAACAAGGAAGTTGCAACTCTTCCATGCACTGCGATAAAACTAACACCACAATCTTGAAGAATTTGTGCAATCTTTATCCCTTTATCAATATTGTATCCGAGCCTCATTTTACATGATACTGGTAACCTTGTGGAAGAAACTACAGATATTACAGCATCTTTCAGATTTCTAAAATCTTTCAAGAGTGCAGAGCCATATCCCTGTTTAACAACCTTTTTAACTGAACATCCCAAATTTATATCAAGGAAATCAGGCAAAAGTTCATTCAACTTCATTGTTGCATTTGATAGTATTTCAGGATCCTTTCCAAAAATCTGAATACCGAAAGGTCTTTCCTCCTCAGAAAAATTTGTTAGAAGAAAAGTTTTTTTAGAGTTTCTGTAAAGACCATCAGCTGATATCAATTCACTGTAAGTGATATCAACTCCAAACCATTTACATACTCTTCTGAAATATGTATCTGTAATTCCTGCAAGGGGGGCTAAAAAGATTTTCCCTCTGACATCCATCTATTCAATAATAGAATCAAAATCAATAAATTTTATCGGATTTATTTTCTCGTTACCTATTCTAACTTCATAATGGAGATGAGTTCCAGTTGATCTACCTGTACTTCCCATATAACCAATAAGTTGATGTCTTTTAACTTTATCACCTACCTTGACGTTAAAACTTTTCATGTGAGCATAAACTGTAATGTAACCATAACCATGATCAATTTTCACTGTTTTTCCATATCCTGAGAGATAATTTGCATAGATTACCTCTCCATCAGCGGAAGCATAAATTGGTGGATTTGATTGGTTTGCAATATCTATTCCAGTATGAAATTCGGAACCTTTTGTGAAAGGATCTATCCTATAACCGAATCCACTCATTATCCTTCCTTCAGTTGGAACAACAGATGGAGTGTGTTTTAACAGTTTATAATGTTCATCAAGAGTTTTTTCAATTTTTGTAAAATTACTTTTTTCAAATTCTATAACCTTTTCAAGATGCATCAACTTTTGATCCACATTTGCGATCAACTTTTTTGTTAATGGATCGAATTTCTTAAACCTCTGGTCTTCACTTTGATTACCACCAAGACCTAACTGCCTTATATCATCGGAAAGCGGGTCAAGACTGGCAAGGATCCTTAATTTTTTTTCATACTCTATAAGGTTGTTTACCTTTTTAATATTGTTTTCAAGAAGGTTCAAGTTTTTTGAAATCGAAGAAATATAAAAATCTCTTTTAGAATAAATTTCTATCAAAGATTCCGGATTAAGGTTGTTTAAAAAGGAAAAGGATAGAACAGATGTTGAAAAGAGAAAAAGAGAAACTACCATCAAAAAAAATATTTTCAACTTTCTTGTCTCAAAATTAAATACTATAGGTTTGCCTGAAGAAACATATTCGTTATGTAAAATTATAGAAACTTTTCTTTTCATAAAAATTATTATAAGAAACTTTTTTAACAAGTCAATAAAAAATTTTATTTTTCCTATTGACAAAATGGAGCAAAAAGGTAAAATATGGTAAAAAATGGTAAAAAATGGAGTACCATGGAAACAAAGTTGAGATTCATCGGATTTAAAATAGTAAACATTGAAGAGAATGGTAGAATAATAATTCCATCTGTGTTCAGGGAGAATCTCGCTTCAAAAATATTTTTCGTAATCCCCGGTAGAGAAAAAGTTTTACACGTGTACCCGGAACTATCCTTTTTGAAACTTGAGGAAAAGATTGAAAAGTTGGAATCGGAAGAGGAAAAAAGCATAATAATCAATACGATATTCGCTAATTCAAGAAAAGTTGCTCGGGATTCACTTTGGAGAATTTCAATACCACAACAGTTACTCGATCATGCAAATCTAAAAAATGAAGTTAAAATAGTTGGTGCAAAAGATAAACTCGATTTCTGGAATCCAGATATACATGAAGAATTCAACAGAAAACTCCTTTCCGAAAAGATAGATCTATTTAAAAAGGTAGGTTTATAATGAAACTCTATTTGGAAAAAAAAGCATCATATTCTCTTTTGAAAATTTCAGGCAATATTTACTTGGATGATCTCAAGGAACTCAGGGAAACAATGCAGACACTCGCCAATCAGAATAAACCTCTGATAATAGATTTAAGAAATTTAAAAAACGCACATTACAAAATCGGTTTACTTTTAAGAGGGATAAAGAGATTATTTTTAAAAAGATGTCTACCTTTAAAAATCGTATGCAAAGATCCTTACATACTAACTGTAATTTCGCTCTTTGATTACGATATAGTTTATGACACAACAAAAGACTTAGTTTCAGCAAAAAACATTGTTGAATTGAAAATCTGATTATGCATCAACCCGTAATGGTGGAAAGTGTAATCGAAAACTTGAATATACGGGATGATGGAATCTATGCGGATCTAACAGCAGGTTTCGGTGGACACTCAAAAAAGATTCTTGAAAAATTATCTGAAAGAGGAAAACTTGTAGTTGTTGATAGAGATCCCTTCGCATTTGAGCATCTGAAACAGATTTTTAAAGAAAACAAAAATGTTATTGTCTTAAAAATGAATTTTAAAGATATAGCCTTGGATTTTAAATTCGATGGAATCCTTTTGGATCTGGGTGTTTCATCTTTTCAGTACGATACACCCAAAAGAGGTTTTTCTTACAGATACAATGCTCCACTTGATTTGAGGATGGATACCGATGAAAATAATAGATTCTCTGAAATTTTAAATATGGATATTTCTCAGATTGCATCAATAATAAAGAATTACTCGGATGAATACGATTCTTACAATATCGCTAAAGAGATCTTTCAAAAAATTCAGAAGAATAAGTTAAAAACAACTTTTGATCTAAAGGATGCGATAATAAAAGGTAAAAAAGGAAGGGATATATCGAAAGGGTTAAAAAGAGTTTTTATGGCTTTCAGGATTTTCGTTAACGATGAGTTGAATTCCCTTCAAATACTTTTAAACAGATTACCATTTATAACTAATCGGAAGTGTCGCGTGGTTATAATTACATATCATTCAATTGAAGACAGGCTGGTAAAAAATCATTTTAAAAGTTCTACCGATTTTCTACCTGTCCATAAAAAAGTTATAAAACCGAAGTACGAAGAGATAATATCTAACAAAAGAGCAAAATCTGCCAAGATAAGGGTTTTAGAAAGAGTATGAAAAAATATTTATTAATAATCTCAATCCTTGTTTATCTTTTACTTTTCCCTTTAACAAGGTTTTATCTGATTAAGATTACAATTTCAAATAATTCTTTAAAGAAAGAGTTGGTAGATAATCAAAAGGAAAAAACTGAACTGATATTAAAGATAGATTATCTTACTTCGATAACAAGGTTGGAAAAATTTGCTTTTGAAACTTTGGGGTTAAGATACCCTTCTGGAAAAGATTATGAATGGATATCTAAAAAATAGAAAAGAAAAAGGTATAAACATTCTTTTGAAAAATCTTTTGAGTATTTTTATTACTCTTTTTGTTCTGACTTTAATTTTTAATCTCTTCTATAAACAGATTATACTTTTTTATTATCATTCTATTGACGATATCTACAGAAATAAAAGTTCCATCAGATTATTTGATAAAGCTGAAAGAGGAATTATAAAGGATCGAAATGGTTATGAAATAGCAACAAATATAAATTCATACAACATATATGTTTCAAAAAATCTAATAAAAAGCAAAGAGGATGTTGCAAGTATCCTTTCTGAAAATTGTATCGTTGACTATAATACAGCGATAAAAAAACTGAATTCAAGACTGGAATGGGTTCCAATAAAATTTAACGTTGAAGAGGAACTCGCTTTAAAGTTGAAAAAAAGATATCAGGGTATAATCGTGAAAGAGGAAAAAACAAGATTCTACAACAAACCGGAGATTTTCTCAAACATCGTAGGTTTCGTTGGAATGGATGATGTGGGACTTGAAGGTTTAGAATACAAGTACGATAAGATACTTAAAGGGAAAGATGGTTACATATCTTATCAAAAAAAACCAAACGGAAAAATTTATAAACATCCTTTGAACGATGATAAGCCTGCAAAAAAAGGGAAAGATATTGTTTTAACAATAGATTACAGATTCCAGGAAGCATGTTACAACATAGCGAAAGATTTTTGTGAAGAATATTCTGCTAAAAAAGCTGTTATTATAGTTTTAAAAAGTAAAACCGGTGAACTTTTTGCTGTTGCGGAATATCCTTCCTACAACTCGAACCTCCATGGATTTGGTGATCTCTCTACCTATAAAAACTATGCTGCAACAAACCTCTTTGAACCTGGATCGGTTTTTAAGATAGTTTTAGCTGCAGTTGCTTTTGAATCAAAAATAGACACATCCTTACTTTTAAAAGAAGAAAATGAGGATACGTTAATAATTTCCAGAAGGAGGATAACCGATTCACACAATTTTGGAAGATTGAATTTTAAAGAATCTTTCATCTATTCAAGTAACATAGGTTTCGTTAATCTTGGTAAAAAACTTGGTAAAGAAAAAGTTTACAATATGGTTAGAAGGTTAAATTTTCTTTCAAAAACAGAGGCAGGTTTTCCAGGCGAACAGGTCGGTAACTTGATCAGCATCAACAAATGTAAAGACATTAATTTTGCTAATTTATGTTTCGGACAAGGAATAAGTGTAACAGCTTTACAACTCATTTCAGCATACAACTCTATTGCAAACAATGGTGTATACATAAACCCAAAAATTGTAAAAGAAGCCGGAGGCAAATCCTCGTCAAAAAAAATTAGAAAAAAAGTTCTTGATGAAAAGGTCGCTTTCAAGTTAAAGGAACTGTTAAAAGCGACTGTTGAAAATGGAACTGGAATAAAAGCCAAAGTGGATGGTATTTCGGTTGCAGGTAAAACTGGAACCGCTGAAAAATATATTGAAAATGTAGGTTACAGAAAAGGATATTATATTTCATCCTTCGTGGGATTCTTCCCCGCAGATGATCCAGAATTCACAATTTTAACGCTAATAGATGAACCTAAAAACCGGTACTGGGCTAGTGAAACAACTGCCCCAATGTTCGCAGAGGTTGTTAAAAGGATAATAAACCTTGATGAGTACAGGTTTTTAGTTCAGGAGGATAGGGAGATTATTAAAAATGGAACTAAAAGAGTTGCTAAAAGATCTTGAAGTGAAAATGTTGAATTTAAAAAATGTTGAAGTTGGAGACATTACAGACGATTCAAGAAATGTTGTAAAAGGTTCTATTTTTGTTGCAATAAAAGGTAACAACTATGATGGTAACATTTTTATAAAAGATGCGATTAAGAAAGGTGCTGTAGCTGTTTTAACTGAAGAAAAAGCAACAGAGAAACTTAAAATTCCGGTAATAGTTTCAAAGGATATCCAAAATGATATAAAAATCATTGCGAACAAACTCTACAAAAATCCTTTCAAAAAAATCAAAACTATCGGCGTAACAGGAACCAATGGAAAAACAACAACAACATACCTTATAAAATCAATCCTTGATATAGATTACAGGACTGGATTGGTAGGAACGATAAAAACTATAATAAATAAAAAAGAATACGAATCTGTAAATACTACACCAAACACTTTGACTCTGATAAAACTTTTCAAAAAAATGGTTGATGAAAATGTTGATTATGCTGTTATGGAGGTTTCCAGTCATGGTCTTAAATTAAAAAGGATAAACGGGATAGAGTTTCAGTCAGTTATCTTTACAAATCTTACCCAGGATCATCTTGATTTTCACAAAACTATGGATGATTATAGAGATTCTAAACTTTTGCTTTTTTCTCTCGTTAAGGAGAATGGAAGCAGCATAATCAACCTCGACGATCCGAGTTCAGATTACTTTGTTAAAGCGTCAAAAACTAAGAATATTTTCACTTATGGAATAAAAAATCTAAAAGCAAGATTTCAGATCAAAATAGAAAAACTTACGCTTGATGGCTCTTCATTCTCGATATTAGATAAAGTTGAAAACAAAAATTATCATTTAGAAACAAAACTTATAGGAGAACCGAATATATACAACTGTGCATCAGCATTTCTGACATGTTTTTCCTTAGATATTCCTTTTGAAAAAATTAAAGAAGGTTTGAAAAAAGCACACCCGGTAAAAGGAAGGTATGAAATATACTATGATAAGAGAGGATTTAAAATCATAGTCGACTATGCACATACCCCTGATTCACTTGAAAGACTTATAAAAACAGTGAGAAGATTGACTTTAGGTAAAGTCATTACAGTTTTTGGCTGTGGTGGAAATAGGGATGAAGAGAAAAGACCCATAATGGGAAAAATCGCCTCCCACCTTTCAGACATTGTTATTCTTACTTCGGACAATCCAAGAAATGAGGACCCCAACAGAATAATAGATGAAATAATAAAAGGTATAACAGAAAAAAATTATATTGTAGAAGTTAACCGTAAAAATGCTATAAAACTCGCATTCAATTATGCAAAGGAAAAAGATTCGATAATAATAGCCGGTAAAGGGCATGAGAACTACCAAATAATACAGAATAAAAAATACCACTTCGATGATAGTGAAATTGTAAAAAGTTTTATGAAATAGTTATGGAAAAAATAAATTTTGATTTTATCTTAAAAGCAACAGAAGGTAAAGGTTACAACATAAAAGATCCTCAAAACTTTATAGAAGAGGTTTCAACTGACAGCCGGAATATCTCAAAAAATTCACTCTTCGTTCCCATCAAAGGAGAAAAATTTGATGGGCATGATTTTATAAAGGAGAGTTTCCAAAAAGGTGCAATTCTAACATTGAGTGAAAAGGATTTAAAGGATCTTCCCTATATAAAGGTAAACGATACAACAAAATCTTTGAACCTTTTAGCAAAAGAGTATCTTAAAATGTTCAATCCTTTAAAAATTGGAATAACAGGTTCGAATGGTAAAACAACAACAAAGGATCTGCTTCTTTCAACAATAAAAGATCAAAGTAAGATAGGAACAAGGGGAAATACCAACAACCTTATAGGTGTTCCATTGAACATTTTCAGAGTTGATAGAAAAACTAAATACCTGATACTTGAAATGGGAATGAACTCAATCGGTGAACTATCCATTTTGAGTAGAACCGTTGATCCTGATATAGTCATAATAACTACGATTAACGAATCCCACATAGGAAATTTTGAATCTTTCGATCAGATAATTTCTGCTAAATTCGAAATATTAGAAAATTATAAAAACGATTACCCTGTTGTGATAAATGGAGATAACCCTTATATTTTAAAAAAATTTCCAAACAAAATTAAACACATAACCTTTGGTTTAAAAAATATCAATGATATTTTTCCTGAAAAGTTTGAAATAGAAAAAAGGTTCTCTAAAATCTTCATCGATAAAAAGGAGTACAGAATAAATATTCCGGGAATAGGTGGTATATACTCTTTTTTGGTAGTTTATACTTTAAAAAAGTTTTTTGATAAAATTATAGAGATCGACTTAAAGAAAGGTCTGGAAAATTTTTATCCATCGGAAAACAGAATGAACATTTTTTCTGTAAAGGGTATAACAATAATAGATGATTCTTACAATGCGAATCCAGCATCGATGAAAAATGGAATAGAGGTTCTTTCAAAATTCAATTCAAGAAAAATTGCCGTTCTTTCAGATATGCTTGAACTTGGAAAGGAATCTGAAAATCTTCATAGGAAGATAGGTGAAATATTGAACGATAACAGAATAGATGTTCTTATGACAGTTGGAGAGTACTCGAAATTTATCAATTTAACCTTTAGTGGAGAAAAATACCATTTTGAAAAAAGATCTAAACTTGAGGAATTTTTGAAAAAATATGTTAAAGAGAATGACACCATACTGATCAAAGGTTCACATCTTTTTGAAATGTTTGAAACTGTCAAAATTTTAAAGGAATTTTTACAATGATTTCATCACTTTTATCTTCAATCTTTAAGGATGTAGCTCTATTTAAATATATAACATTCAGAGCAGCAATGTCATCGATAACCTCTATACTGTTTATTTTTATATTTGGGAGAAGTCTCCTTAACGTGTTAAAAAATTTTTCAATTACAGAAAAGATAAGGAATGACGGGCCAAAGCAACATTTTAAAAAAGAGGGAACTCCAACTATGGGAGGAATTATAATCATTCTTTCCATATTTTTAGGCACTATACTTTGGGCTGACCTTTCAAATAGTTTTATCAGATTTATCCTTCCCATAACATTTTTGTTCTTCATTTTAGGTTTTATAGATGATATCTTAAAATTCAAAAGCAAAAAAGGATTGATACCAAAATACAAACTAATATTTCAATTTATAATTTCAATCATAATATTCTATTTCATCACAAAAAATCCAAACTATTCCAACTTCAGATACCTAACGAACATCCTTTTTATAAAAAATATACTATTCGATCTAAGTTTTTTGTTTCTTCCCTTTATTATAATAGTTTTACTCGGGACAACCAATGCTGTGAATTTAACCGATGGATTGGATGGATTGGCAGCAGGTATGCTTGCTATCGTTTTCACACTTTTCACTATAGTGACGTACATAATGGGAAACAAAGTTTTCAGCAACTATTTGAACATACTCTATATAAAAGATATTGGAGAACTCTCAGTCTTCGCTTCGACCTGTGCATCAGCTTCCCTTGGATTCCTATGGTTTAACTCTTATCCTGCGGAAATCTTTATGGGGGATACTGGTTCTATAACCCTTGGTGGGATTCTTGCTACGATAGCGATACTTTCAAAACAAGAAATACTTTTGCTTATAGGTGGCGGAATCTTTGCAGTTGAAGCTCTTTCTTCACTCATACAGATTTACTATTTCCGGTTAACAAAAGGCAAAAGGTTTTTCAAAATGGCTCCACTTCACCACCATTTTGAACTTTCCGGTATGCCGGAACCAAAGATAGTAATAAGATTCTGGATAGTAACTATACTTCTCGTAATAATAGCTTTAAGCACTTTAAAGGTGAGATAATATGAATGAATTCGAGAACAAAAAAATCGGAATAGTTGGGTTTGGAAGAAGTGGACAGAATGTTGCAAAAATTTTAAAGGCTCGAGGAGCAAAGGTTTTCATTAGCGAAAATAAAAGTATGAATAAGGAACAGTTAAAAATTATAGCGGATTATAAACTCGATTTCGAAATAGGTCACTCTGATCAACTTTTATCTAACGAAATAATAGTTATAAGCCCGGGTGTTGACAACAAGATCGATATAATAAAAAAAGCAAAATTGTTAAAAATACCTTTATTTTCAGAAATCGAAATCGCTTCAAGATTTTTAAAAAATAAAATTATTGCAATAACTGGAACCAATGGAAAATCTACAACTGCCTTTTTAACTTACCAACTTTTAAAAATGAACGGGAAAAAAGCGTATTTAGGAGGAAATATAAGTCCAGGTAAATCTTTGAGTGAAATCGTTATCGAGAACCCTCCAAAGGACGCAATAATAACTGTTGAAATATCTTCCTTTCAATTGGAAAATATTTCAAAATTTTCACCCAATATTGGGATTATAACTTCCATTTCAGACGATCATCTTGATAGGTATAACTCGTTTCAAGAATATTTAAATACAAAACTAAAACTCCTTAAAAGTATAAAAAAAGATGGTTTTAAAATTTTAAACTATGATAACCAGTTTTTAAAAAATCAAGTAGAACCTAATACATTCTTTGTATCAATAAAAGAAGAGATTGAAAATGGTGGATATTTGAAGGGTGATAAGATTTTTTTAAAAATTTTTGGCAAAGAGTTAGTTTACGATACGCAATATTTTAAACTTATCGGAGTCCATAACAGGCAAAATCTCATTTTCGCTCTCATATCGACTTTTTTAATATCTGACAAAGAACTAAAAATAAAACCCACGGATCTATCACAACTAAAAGGCATGGAACACAGATTGGAGTTCGTTGGTGAGGTAAAAAATAAAAAGATATACAACAATTCCATGTGCACGAATCCCGAAGCATTCAGAGTTTCTCTTAAATCTTTAGGTAAAGAACAGATTGTAATACTCGGCGGAAGAAATAAAAATTTCGATTTCGAATCTATAGTAGGTACAATAAAAGAGTGTGCTCTTTCAGTTATTCTTATAGGTGAAGTGAAAGATTTACTCAAGGAAAAACTCATACAAGAAGGATACAGTAAATTTTACTTAGCGAATTCACTTGAGGAGGCTGTAAAAATTTCACTCGAGATTCCTGAAGGGAAAGTGGTAAATTTTTCACCCGGTTTCAGTTCCTTCGATATGTTTAAGAATTTTATAGAGAGAGGTAACAAATTTAAAGAGATAGTAAAAAAATATGAAAGATCTGTATAAAATCTATTCGATAGTTGTGATTCTTCTCATTTTTGGACTCGTTATGCTAACATCCGCAACGACTTTTCTTAGTTATCAGAATAAATATTTTAAAAATAATCCTTACTATTTCCTAACCAAACAGTTAATCTGGATCTTTTTGGGAATAATTGTTGGGATAATCTTTAGTAATATAGATTTAAGAAAAATAAAAGAGGATAAATATCTTTTCCTTATGATACTATCAATAATTCTTTTGATCGCTGTTTTATTTACAAAGCCAGTGAATGGAGCCAGAAGATGGTTTAGGCTGTTTGGGATCTCCTTTCAACCTTCAGAGTTGGCAGAGGTATCGATGATACTATATCTGTCAAAAAAGTTCTCAAATATTAAAGATCAAAAGGATATAATAGTTCCAATATTTTTATCCTTTATCGTAATCGGTCTTATCGTTTTAGAACCCAACATATCTTACGCTTTAACCTTAATGATTATCTTAACTGTAATAATGATATACAGTGCAGTTCCAGCAGGTTATATAATTTCTATATTGATTCTGGGAGGTATACTTTCCCCTGTTATCATTACCAAATATCCTCATGCTCTTATTAGGATAAAAATGTTTTTTAACAACGCTCCAAATAACTCACAGATATCCAACTCCGTCCTGGCTATAGCTAATGGAGGACTATTGGGTAGAGGTCTTGGGGCAGGTCAGATGAAACTGCTTTTTATCCCTGAGATACAGAGTGATTTTATATTTGCTACAATCGCTGAGGAAACAGGTTTTTTGGGTAGTGTTACAATAATATTAATCTATGTTATTCTTTTTAAATTAGGAAAAGATATTTCAAAGAAAAATCTTTATGTTAACAGATTTTTCTATATACTCGCTTTTTCGATATCTTTTACATTGTTCATAAAGGCAATGCTTCATATATCAATATGTTTACAGATGTTTCCATCAACTGGAGTAACTCTTCCTTTCATTTCCTACGGAGGCACATCTATGTTGATGAATCTAACTATGCTTGGAATTCTTGCAAATATAGAGAGGTACAATGAATTTTAAAAAAGATAGAATGAATCTTATAATCTGTGCAGGCGGAACTGGGGGACATATAATACCTGCTGTTACTCTTGGAAAGAATTTAACCGAATATAATGTATCCTATATATGTGGTAACAGGGAGATAGAAAAAAAGATCTACTACACTTACGGAATAAAACCTATCGTTCTTGATATAAAATCTTTTGAACCATTGCGATTCATCCTAAAATTCCCTTCTCTCCTTTTATATTCCTTTAAAATTTTATTCAAAATAAAACCAAAAACTCTTATTCTCGCTGGTAACTACATATCCTTCCCCGTTGGAATAGCATCCATAATTCTTGGAAAAAAGTTACTACTTTTAGAACAGGATGCTGTTATAGGTAAAACGAATAGAATACTCTCAAGGTACGCATTCAAAATTTTTTCCGGTTTTCCTTTACCATTTAAATATGTTGATAACAGAAAAATAGTTCATACTGGACATATACTAAGAGAAAATATCTTTGAATTTAAGGAGGATGATAAGGTAAAGTTAGATAAAAGTAAAAAGACTATACTTATTTTTGGAGGGAGTCAGGGAGCAAAAAATGTTGCTCAAAAAATCATAGATTTTCTCTATCCGGTAAAAGGAAAGTTCAATATAATTCTTGTAGCTGGAAACCATTATGAAGATTTTAAAGATTATGATGGAATCAATATTCTACCTTTCTATGAGAATATGGGTTTTTTGTACTCAGTTTCAGATATAGTTATTTCAAGAAGCGGGGCTATATCTGTTGCTGAAATAAAAAGTTTAAATAAAAAAGCGATATTTATACCTTTTGAAAGTGCTGCAAACAGCGAACAGATAAAGAACTTAAAAAGGATAGGTCTTAAAAAAGATAGATCTGTTGTGATTCGGGAAGGAGAGTTAACGAAGGAAAAAGTTGTTCTTACAATAGAAAAACTTCTTGCAAAAGAAAATGGAAAGGAAAAAACTGAGTACGATTTAAAAAAACAGATAGGGATAATTAAACGGTATGTTTAAAAATATAGAAAACATTCATTTTGTTGGCATAGGTGGAATAGGAATGAGTGGCATAGCTGAGGTTCTTGCTGGAATGGGATACAAGATCACAGGTTCGGATATCAAAGACTCCCCTATCATTCAGCATCTTAGAGAAAAAGGGATTATAGTTTATATAGGACACAGATGGGAAAATGTTGTTAACGCTGATGTTGTAGTCTATTCATCAGCAGTTAAAATGGACAATATTGAATTGGTTTATGCTTTAAAGGAAAAAATACCTGTGATCCAGAGGGCTGAGATGCTTGCTGAACTAATGAGGATGAAGTTTTCAATAGGTGTTGCAGGTACCCATGGGAAAACAACAACAACATCTTTGATCGCATCAATTTTTAAAAAAGCAAAACTCGATCCAACTTTGATAATAGGAGGACAGGTAAAAATATTTTCCGATTCGAACGCTACCTTAGGAAAAGGCGATTACCTTATTGCTGAGGCTGATGAGAGTGATAAGTCATTTTTAAAACTTTTCCCATCCATAGCAGTTATTACTAATATAGACGAAGATCATCTTGACAATTATCAAGATTTAAACGAGATAAAAGAACATTTTGTAAAATTCGCTAACTCTGTCCCCTTCTACGGCTGTGTAGTTATATGCTTGGATGATCTTAACAATAATGAAATAATTCCAAAAATAGAAAAGAAGATTCTAACTTACGGTTTTTTAAGAAAGGCTGATGTAAAGGCTATAAATGTGAATCTTGGAGTTGTTAACTCTTCCTATACTCTCGTTTTCAAGAACATGCCTATCGGAGAGATACTCCTGAATATTCCGGGTAAACATAATGTCCTTAACTCTCTTGCAGCGGTTTCTGTTGCGATAGAGATGGGTATTCCATATAAAACCATTTTTGAAGGGATAAAGGATTTTACAGGTGTAAAAAGAAGATTTGAGATAATCTATAAGAATGAGATAAGTGACATATACATTATTGATGATTACGCTCATCATCCAAACGAAATCTTTACCGTAATAGGTTCAGCTAAAAATATGGGAGATTACAAAATAGTCACTATTTTTCAGCCACACCTTTTTTCAAGAACGATAAAACTTTTAAATCAATTTGCTGATATCCTTTCAAAATCGGACATCACCGTAATAACAGATATATATCCTGCAAGAGAATTACCTGTAAAGGGAGTGTCAGGAAAGAATCTTTACGATGAGATTAAAAAAATAAAAAATGAAGATGTTTATTATGTTGAGGATAAAAAAGATTTAAAAGATTTTCTAAAAAGATTCATCAAAAAAAAGACCATATTTCTTTTCATCGGTGCAGGAGATATAAACATCTATTCAAAAGAGTTCGTTGAGGAAATAAAGAATGAAAATATATAACGATTTTGATTTTTCAAAAATATCTTACATACGTATCGGACACGTAGGCAAACTTTTCGTTATTGAGAATATCGACGATCTTTTACAAGTAAATGATCTGAAGGGGAAAAAAGTTCTCGGTAACTGTTCAAAAATACTTTTCTCAAAAAAGAATTACAGAAAAAATTTTTATAAACTTTCTGGAGAGTTTCTGAAAATAGAAAAATTGAATAATGAAACTGTTTTGGTTGGAGCGGGAGTAAAATTTTCAACACTTATGAATTTTATGATAAAGGAAAATTTTACAGGTTTTGAAGAACTGGTAGGAATCCCCGGAACTGTAGGTGGGATGATTAAAATGAACGCTGGCGCATTTGGAAAAAATATTTCCAATAACCTTATAACTTTGGAAACTCTCGATGGGAAAAAGGATAAAAGTGAAATTTGTTTTTCATACAGGAACACAGACATTGAGAGTGTTATAACCTTTGCAAAGTTCAGTTTTGAAAAAAGTACAAAATCGAAAATAATGAAAAAAATCGAAAAATTTATAAAACTAAGAAAAAGAAACCAGCCATACAAAGCAAAAACTTTGGGTTCGACTTTTAAAAACCCATCACCTGACCAACCTGCATGGAAACTTATAGACAATGTCGGTCTCAGAGGTTTCTGCGTAAACGACATTTGCGTTTCAACAAAACATTCAAATTTCATAATAAACAGAGGTAAGGGCAATGGAAAGGACTTTTTGGAATTGGTCTCTATGATAAAAAAAAAGGTTTACGATGAAAAAAAAATAAAACTGGAGCTTGAAGTTGAAATACTATAACGGAAGATACGATCTACTTTTAAGAGAAAAAGAAAAGAAAAAGGGGAAAAAGAAGGTAAAACAGTTTGTTTTAAAAATTTTTAAACTTTTGATAATCCTTTCAATAGCAGGTTTTATAATTTTTTTCATTTCAAATAAATTAATAAATATGAAAATTTTTGAAATAAAAAATGTTGAAATAAAAGTTTTAAATGAAAAAATAGAACTTGATAATAAAATATTTAAGGGTTTTATCGGCGAAAATATTTTCAAAGTGAAAACTGAAAGGATAAGGGACCTTTTGGAGAAAAATTACGATGATTTCAAAATAAAAGATATTAAAAAAAGTTTTCCCTCAAAATTGGAAGTTATGGTTTACAGAAAAGTTCCAGTACTTCTTATAGATGATAACCTAGTAATTTTTCAAGATATGGAGATTGGAAGGAATGGTAAATATTCTCCAGCAAATTATGTTTCCTGTGAAACTAAGACAAAAAATGTTAAATCCATCTATGATATATCCGGTCTTCCAACAATTTTCAAAGATATAGTGAGAGAGAAAGAGAATATTAAAAAGATATTTTTTGATTATGATGTGATTAAAATTCATACAAAGAAAAACAAAATTGTTGTTTTAGCAAAAGGTGAAAGGATACCAAAATTAGATGATTTTGAGGAAATGGATTATAGGATTTTTGATCTGAGATTCAAAAATGGAATATATGTAAAAAAATAAATAAAAGTGAGGTAAATATGGTAATAACAGTACTGGATATTGGAACTTCAACCATTAAAACTCTCATCGCTTCTTTAGAAGAGGAAAACACAATTAATCTCAGGGGAGTTGGAGAATCATCAAAACATAAGATGTTTAAATCAAAAATAACTGATGTCGAATCTACCGTTGCAGCGATAAAAGATTCAATGTTGAAAGCCGAAGTCATGGCTGGAATAAGACCTGACAACCTTTTTGCTTCTATAGGAGGAGTTGAAACTAAAGGTATAACAGGGAAAGGAACTATTGCTTTACCTAAACAGAATTCCATAATAACTGAAAATGATGTTTTAAGAGCTATAAATCAGAGTAAGGTAATGTCTATTGGTGATAATCCTATATTACATGTTATAGAAAGGAATTTTACGGTTGATACACAGGAGAATATAAAAAATCCGGTTGGACTTATAGGTTCAAAACTACTTTGTGAGACAATGGTTATTACAATTCCCTCGCTTATAATTCAGAATTACAGTAATGTTATCGAGAGAGCAGGATATAGGGTTGAGGATTATGTATCACAACATATTGCAGCATCATACTCTATTCTTTCCGAAGAAGAAAAGGAACTGGGTGTGGCTTTAATAGACATTGGAGGAGGGACAACTAAAATTACAGTTTTTACAGATTCTGTTATAAGGGAGATAGATACTATAGAGATCGGTGGTGCAAATATTACAAAGGATATTTCAATCGGTTTGAGATTGACAAATAACGACTCGGAAAACTTAAAAAAGAAATATGGAAGTTGCATAAAGGACAATTTAAATGCAGATGAAAAGTTCAAGGTAAAAGGCTTGACCGATAACGAAGAAAGAGAGATAAGTACCGTTGAACTTTATGAAATCATTGCACCAAGAGTTGACGAACTTATCGAGTTCATTCAACAATCTCTCGCTTCCTCACAACTTTTTGATAAGTTGAATGCTGGAATAGTTTTAACTGGAGGAACCGCAAATCTGAAAGGTATTAAGGATAGGTTTGAAAGGAAAATGAACATTCCTACAAAAATAGGTTATCCAAAATTAAATGTAGGTATGTCAGAACAGATAAAGGATCCATCTTTTTCAGTAGCATGTGGAATACTTGAATATGTTACACCTAAATTTTTAAATAAAAATTACAGTAGAAAAAAGAAAATGGACATTTCAGGTTTTTTTTCAAAAACGTTTGAAACAATAAAAGATCTTTTTAAATTATAAAAAGGGGGAGAAAAATGTTTATGCCAGTTAACGATCAGATCCAACCAGCCAAAATAAAAGTGCTGGGAATAGGTGGAGCAGGTGGAAACGCTGTAAACAGAATGATAAATTACAAGTTTACAGGAGTTGACTTTATTTCAATTAACACAGACCTTCAGATTCTTAGTCTTTCAAAAGCACCAACGAAAATTCAGATAGGTAGGTCAATAGCGAAAGGACTTGGTGGTGGTGGAGATCCAGAGATAGGTAAAAAGGCAGCCGAGGAGAACAAGGATGAGATAAAAAAAGCCCTTGAAGGTAGTGATCTTGTTTTCATTACGGCTGGAATGGGAGGAGCAACTGGAACAGGTGCCAGCCCTGTTGTAGCAGAAATTTCAAAAGAACTTGGTATTTTAACGATCGCTATCGTTACAAGGCCCTTCCTATTCGAAGGCAAAAAGAGAAATGAAGCAGCCAACATAGGTATAAAAAAATTGAAAGAGATAGTTGACACCATGATAGTGGTTCCAAACGAAAAACTAAAGATGATATGTGACAGATCAACACCTTTAAACATGTTGTTCGAAAGCGCAGACAACGTTCTGTATCAGGCAACAAAAGGTATCTCAGATGTCATTACAAGGCCTGGATACATAAACAGGGATTTTGCTGATGTAAGGAGTATTATGTCTCACAGAGGTGATGCAATAATCGGTGTTGGAAGTGCAAAAGGAGATGATAAGGGAGCAAGTGCGGCTCAGATCGCTCTTGATTGCCCAATACTGGAAGATGCATCCATAGACAAAGCATCTGCAATTTTACTTTCTATAACTGGTCCAGAAAGACTTGCATGGGGAGATGTTGAAGATGCTATAGAAATAATTAAGAAAAGAACAAATAACAACGATATCAATCTAACATGGGGAGTCATTTATGATAACAATATTGAGGATGAGGTTAGAATTACAATAGTTGCTACAGGAATAAACAGTAATATCGAAAAGAAACCAGAAAAGGCTGAAGCTCTGGAACTTTTCTCAGAAAATAAAGATGTTAAAGAAAGTTTTGAAGATAAATTTACAGTGAAGAGAAACTATTCGAAAGAAGAGGATATTGAAAAACCAGCATTTTTAAGAAGAGCAAGTGATTAATAATTTCACCTCCCCCACGGTGGGAAGTTTAAATCTTCCCACCTAAAATATCCAAAAAATCCTTTTTTATTTTTTCAGATGAAAAATTTTTCTCCACAACCTTTTTACAGTTTGAAGATATTCTTTCAAGATTAAAATTTTTTTTAAATTCTACAAACCTATGTAAAATAATATCTCTATCATAACTTTCTATAACCAAACCTGAGTATCCATTAAAAACATAATCATCCATTCCGTTACCCTTTAAAATTATAGGTATAACTCCATAGGACATACTTTCAGCTACCACCCTCGAAAAAGTTTCTGTCTTCCTATTAAAAAATAATAAGAATGAACTCTCCTGCAGCACGGTGTCTATTTCATCATAACTTTTAAAACAAAGATCGAAAGAAAGAATTCTCTCTTTGCACTCCTTTCCAAAAAAACTATCCCCTTTTTTAACGATTATAAGTTTTGTATCTTTAAAAAGAGAATTTATTTTTTCAAAAACTTCAAAAACCCTGTCATATCCCTTTTCATATGTGGGGACACCATAATAAAGAAATGTTTTAAAATCTTTTTTGCACTCACTTCCTCTATCAACTATGTTGTACAAAACTTTCGATCTTCTCATTCCATACTTTTTCCTTAAAAAATTTGAATTGAAGATTACATCATCAGAAAACTTATAGAGAAATCTTTTTAAAACTTTTACGAAAAGATTTTCATACATATCCCTTTCAATAATTATCCATTTAAAATCTTTTTTAAATATTTTTAAAAATAAAACGAACACATGTGATTTGAAAGTGTTTGAAATCAAAATTTGGGAATCAACTCTAACATTTTTTAAATTTTTTATAATCTCTGCTAAAAACAAAAAAATATTAACTAAACTCTTTGTAAGTAAAAGCGATTTTTTATTGAAGGATAAACTCACTACATTTATATCTTTATTCAAATCCCAAATTTTCTTGTCGGAAACGAGAAAATCTATTATAAAACTTTCATTTAAAGTGTTAGCGAGTTTCTCTATAGAAATTTCAGCACCACCTTTATAGGGAGATAGGTCAACAAAAGTAACCTTTTTCATAATTTTTCCCTTATTTTATCCACTATAATATTAGAAGAATCTTTTCCAAAATATTTTATAAAAAATTTTAATCTGTGCTTAACCTCTTCCATGTTAAAAGTCTTATCTTTTAAAACTTTATAGGACATTTCAAACTCACTCTCATCTGTAACAATATCAACCATTCCACTTCTGGTCAAACCTAAGAAATCTCCCCTTTTCAAAAAATCTATCATGATAACAGGTTTGCATAAAAGAATTGCTTCAAGAAGAGCTGTTGAATAGAATCCGGTTATAATTTTGGAGTTTGCAATTACTTTCTTTATTTTACCCTTTTCCCATTTTATCAACTTTTTTTTGGAGAAGATCCTCTTAAGAAATGAATAATTGTGTTCGTTTCTTAAATACACCATATAATTAACATTTAAATTTTTAAGAATATCGAATACTCTTTTATAAACATATTCGAACTCTTCCTCAAAGCCTATAAACTGCTGATCTATGATAAGGATATCGATATCATTAACTCCATCATTTTTTTCAATTTCGTAATTAGGATTACCGCCTATTATTAGCCTATCCTCTGGTATGAAATTTTTTAGATATGAGTAAGAATGCTCCCCCCAGCAGATAAAAAAGTCAGCGTTAAGAGGAGTAAAAGATTCTTTCATCATTGGTAAAGGAATAGTTTCATCGAATGGAGTTATTCCATGCTGAAAGACAAAAGATTTTACTCTTTTTTTTCTAAAATACTCTATCAGAACTCTTTTAAACTTTGTCCTATCCTCATCAACCAAAATGAAGGATGGTAAGTTTTTTGAAAATAATTTTTCAATTAAAAATTCAAACCTTACTAGATCAGGATAGTTATCGAATATAATCTCCCGGTAAATTTTTTCAATCTCATCTTTAAAAGTTATTCTTTTAGCATCCAAATAAAAAGGCATTCTACCAACCCTGGAATATATAAAATTTTTTCCATTAAAAAAACCACAAGGCTTATCGGTTAATTTAACGGAAACGTTTTCTATATTTTTTTCCGTTAGATGATCAACTATCCCAGATGGAATATTACCAAAAGTTAGAAAGAATTTTTGGGGAGGATTTTTAAGTTTCAAATTTATAGAAAGAAAATTTTTCTTTTTCTTCCTGTATTTGAACCTTTTAGAAAAACTATCATAAGTTACCCATAAGAAGGAGTACCACAAATTTTTAAACTGTGGGTTCAGTTTTAAAAAACTGTCCACTTTATTCAGGGTAAACTTGTAATTTTTTATCTGTGATTCCTTTATTTTGTTAATATCCATAATAATTCTCTATTATTATTTTTATCAGAAGAGGTAATACCAAATGAAAATTATACAGATTTGAAAACATAAACAGTAGAATATAAAGCATTGCAAAAAGATTCTTTCTTTTAAAGAGTATAAAAGTCGATAGAAGAAAATACATTAAAAATACTATTCCACCAGAGAATAAAAGATTGAAAAAGGTAGTTTCATACTTATTCTTATCAAGATTTTTATCAAGAACCTTACTCGAAAGATACAAGCCTTGACCAAAAGGTTTTTCTTTTAATTTTTTAAGATCATTTTTTATTTTAAATATTCTATTTTTAAGAGAATATGTTTCAAAATTTTTTGTGAAAGGTTCAATGTTATGTTTTAGAATTGTTATGAATCTGCTATCACTTTTATAGATTGTTGTATCTATCTTGATAAAAAGAGTTGAGAAGATTACAAATATTAAAAATAGTAAAAAAAGTAGGATAGAGATTTTATGCTTCTTCTTATATAAAAGGAATAGGAAAAAAACTAAAATTGAAACCGCTAAAGATGTTCTGAAAGAAAAAATAAGTATAAGAATAAACGATATTATAGAATAAAGGATAGATGTTTTAGTTTTCTTAACTAAAAACATTAAAAAGGTTAGAACGAGAAAAAATGAAAACTCCTCAACCGATGAGAAAGTTGAAAATGGTCTATTGTAGCCACCAAGTTTTAAAGATGTATAATTATAAAAAGAAACATTTTTAATATAGAAAGAATCAAAGAAAAAATAAATACCAAAATATTGTAATAAAGCGAAGATTACGATTATAGGAAACAGAACTGTTAATATTTTATCTATTCTATTATTAAAATTTTTAAAATTCAAAAGTAAAAAAAGAGGTAAAAAATAGTAGTTTAAGAGAACAAAAGAATCTAATAAATTTAATTTGAAAGGTAAAAGAATCATATAAAAGATTACTAAAGTGTGAATCAAATAAAAACTTTTTAAATCCTTAGGTAGTTCTTTTAAAGAAAGGTATACCTCTTTAAAAAAATATAATACATAAATAAATGGAACAATAAAAAAAAGGTTATATGGATAACCTGATGTAAGATAAAAAAATATCCTTGAAAAAAAACCATAAAAAAATAGAAATATCAAAAAAAATATATTATCTTTAAATTTTTCTTTCATAAAAATAAGTAAAAATGTTACAGTTAAAGGTATAATAAAAGAAATATTCTTTTCCCTAATAGAAATAAAAACAAAAAAGAGTATGGAAAGAGAAGATGTTGCAATTTTTATAAGTGTTGAAAGGTTAACCTTTTTCATATTTTAATTTTATCATCTTTTTTAAAAATAAAAATATTGTTATATAAACTTTTAAACATTTTGCTATGGTTTTTCCATAATGTTTGTTCAAAAAGTGATCCATCGAACGATAGGAATATTTTGAAGAATCATTTGAAGCAGAAATATTATGTTCATGAAAAGCCTTTAATTCTTTATCGTAGAATATTTTATAACCTTTCTTTTTAATCCTTATAAAGAGATCGGTCTCCTCGTAAGTTAGGAAAAACTCGGTATCAAATTTTCCTATCCTTTCAAAGGTATTTTTATTTACAAGCATTAAAGATCCATTTACTCCAAAAACCTCCTTAGAACTTTTGTAAAAATGCATTCCTTCCCAGACACCTAAATACCCCCTACATTTTCTATCAAATATAGAGAACATAAATGGAAGAAATGAGAAATGGTAAAGTATAACGAAGGGATTGTAAAAAGTTTTCTGTATGCCTTTTCTGAAACTATTATTCGAAAATATGTTGAAGCCAATGATTGCATAGTTTTCCTTTCTGTAAACTTCCATCTTTTTTTCTATTTTTCTAAAAAAATCCTTTTCAAATATAACATCATCGTTTGAAACAAGAAAATAATCCTCCTTTACCAGATTCTCTGCAATATTTATAGATTTACCATATCCATAATTATTTTCATTTTTAATGTAAACCTTTTCCAACCCTTCCGGGATAACATCTTTGTTATCTCCGTTATCTAAAAGATAGAGTTTAACCTTCGCATCTCTTAAAACTTTAAAATTTTTTTCAAAAAAGCGTTTAACATTTTTTTTTTCAAAAAGAACAACGATAAGTTCCAAACTTACTCCTCTTTCATCAGTAAGGTTAACTTTTTAACTGAGAAAATCAAAATGGCTGAAAAAAATAAAATTAAACCAAAAGATAAGTACAGATTAATCTTTTCAAAAATGATGATGATAAAAGTGTAAAGAAAAATCATGATAAAAGATAAAAAGTTCAAACTCATATTTAAAAAAACTTTTAAAAACATAACCCAGATAAAAAAGTATAAAGTTTTTAAAATTAAAAAGTAATAAGAGAATTCAACGATGTCGACATCTCTCTTAATTAAATAGAAAAGTAAAACACCTAAAAAAACTATGAAAGAGCCAGCGATTTGAATGTAGTTGTAATATTTCAGTTTTTCCAAAGATAAAAGTTTGTTGAACATTAGGTAAAAGAATATATCGTAAAAGATTGTGATGGAAAGTATTAAAAAGATTTTAACCGATCCGATGTAATTCTGTAAAATGCTCCCTGTTATGATTTTTAAGAAGAGGTAAGATAAGATTATCAAAAAAAAGGTTATGGTAGAGATCACAATAAAAAAAATATTTATTTTTTTTTGCGAGTACACTTCTATATTTTTTACAAAATCAGGCAAAAAGAATTGAATTATAGAAACTGGTAACATCTGAACGAATGAAAGGAAAAAGACAGCGGTTGAATATATAGCAAAAGTTTCCTTCATAAGTATAAAACTCAAAAACAATCTCTCGAAATTGGAAATAATCTGATTCAGAAATCCAACAAAATAAATGTTGAATCCTTTTTTAATAAAAAATGTAAAATTTTCAATATTAAAATTGGAAAATCTTATTCCCTTTATAAGGAATATTCCAAAAAAAAAGGAAAAAATGGAATAAAAAAGATAACTAAAATATGCTCCCTTTAAACCAAAAAGGGATGCTAAAAATATGGTTGAAAGTAAAAGTACTGTTTGGGAGAGGATAAGGTTAACAGAATATTTTGAAAAATCACCGACCGATCTCAAATAGTATGAAGGAATTTCTTTTGAGGAGTAAAATAAAAGAACCAAAAAAATGAAAAGGAAAATTTCTTTTTTGTAAATCAGAAAAAATGATAAAAAGAGAAAAGAAACTATTATAAAAATAATTGTATTTATTGTAAAAATCTGATTTTTAAAAATTTTTCTCTCATCAGGTGAAGATTTTGGAAGCAGAATAAAAAATGAGTTCGTTAAACCCAAATTGAAGAGCAAAAGATAATTCAAAATAATTTTGAATTGACTGAATTCTCCCATTTGAGAAAGGCTCAGGATTTTGACGAGAAAAAAACCTTGAACAAATGAAAGGAAAATGTTTATATAGTTTGAAAATGTGTAAAAAGTGATAGTTTTAAGAACCATTAGAGAAGTTCAGCCCCACATTTTTCACAGTTGAATAGATCCGATCTGTTAACATGTCCACATTTGGGACAAACAAGCCCTTCTATAGTTTCAACTTTTTCCTCTTCAATGTTTGCATCGAAATCTTTTTCGAAAACAATATCATTCTCTTTTTCCGGTTTGTTTTTGTTGTTCATTTCGAGAGGATTATCTTTCACCATCTTTTCCTCTTTGGGAAGATCTTTGCCAAGATCAAAATTTTCCTCTTTTATTATGTCTGGTGAAATTATATTATCTATAGCAGATTCGATCCCTTCAGAAATATTCTTATCGAGTTCTTCAGGACTAACATCTTCAGTAGATGTTTCCAAAACTGGAGGAAAGGACTCATCACCTTTACTTTCAGGATAAACGAGATTATCTTCGTATATTATTTTTTCTTTAAATTCATCTGTTGAGGGTTGGGAAGTATTATTCTCTTCAGGCACTTCAGGTAAAATTTCGGAAAACTCAAGTTCCTTTTCCTGAAGTTTTTTTAACTCTTCTGATAATTCATTTTTCTTTCTTTCAAGTTCATTTTTTTTGTCTTCAAAATCGTTGCTAACGATTTCCCCTAACATACTCCTAACTTTCAACTCTTCAATTTCCAAATCCAAATTATCCATTTCCTGTTTTAATTTTTCTTTGTTTTTCTTTATATTCTCTATTTCGCTCTTGATAAAATCTGAATCTTTTTTTATTTGTTCAAATATATTTTTCAATTTTTCTTCATACTCTTTTTTTATCTTTTCATATATAACTATTTTTATCTGACCTTTCATCTCCTCAAGTTTTTTCATTCTACTTTGAATCTCTTCCTTTTCAGCCATTAAACTTTTTAAATCCATTCTTCCCCCTTTATAATTTTTATAAGTGTTTCCTCTACCAATATCGTTCCATATCTTTGGTTAAACCTTCTAAGATCTCTTAAAAGATTATACACCATTTCAAAACTTTGTTTCAATACTTTTTCATTCCAATTTTTAAATCTACTTTTATCGTTCTTTTTCGCTTCAGAGAACTGTTTTAAAAGCATCATAACAAGCCCATCATTTGTTAAAAGTTTCCATTCAAGACATTTTCTATAAGAGAGTATAGTATTTTTAAGTTTTTTATCTGATAAACTGTTAAGAAAATCAAAAATATAAGAGTCGTAAAATTCAACTTTCTCGTGAAGATTTTCGACATAATCTAAAGTTATCATATCTCCATTCATGTAGGCAGAATTTATGATATTAAAAACAGAGTATATGTTGCCATCGGTAAAATCGAGAAGTTTTTGAGCGATGATATCATCTATATCTATTTCCCTTTCTTTCGCAAATCTAACTATTCTTTTTAAGTTTATACTCTTTTGAAATCTTGGATCGGATTCAAAATATAGATGGGTTGCCCCATTGAATTTCTTTTCTGAATTCCTTTTCAACTCGTATGGAGATAATTCCTCCTCATCTATACATAGTATCAAAAAAAGAACATCCCTATCAAGATTCTTTGTTAACTCATTTATCTGTTCTGCAAATTTTTTTGATATCTTAAGACCATCCTTTAAAACAAATATTTTTTTTGACGACATCAAGGGAGGTGTTAAAATCTTATTGTAAAAATCTTCTTCCTCGCTATCCTGGATATAGAACTCGAAGTAATCAAAATCTTCAGCACCGGGAGTAATATATTTTTCCTTCAACTTCTGTAGGATGACTTTTATATCCTCATAGTAGTTTCCAGATATTACAAAAAAATTTTTATTTTCAGACAGAGTTAATAAATCTTTCGTTTCCATCAGAATGAATATGAGATACCTAAAGAGTTAGAGTTACCTATATCAAACATTGTGAAAGAATAATATATTGAAAATTTCGTAATATTCAAAAATATTCCAAAACCAATATTTTGTGGATTAAAACTTTCAAATAATATATGTTTATACCCTAAATTGAAACCAATCAAATCAGAATATGTATAGATTATAGATGAGGAAACTATTTTACTTCCTATATCGAATGAAAATTCTGAGAATATTTTCGATCTTATCTTTTGGATATTTATTTCATAGGAAATAGCGGAAAAGAATCTATCGTTTATCAAAGAAACGGTATTGGAATCTGTATCCCAAACAACCCTTGTTTTTGCGATATCCCTGTAAACGAAAGATAAAGCGAAGATACCTGGGACTCTATTTTTAAAATTATCAAAACAGAGTTTAAAAGTTGTTCCAAGATCAACCCCAAAACCTACCCCAACATTTTTATAAATCCTATGGTATATAGTTTTTATGTTTCCGCCAAAATTCAACTCATAAAAATCTTTTCCAGAGTAACTATAGGAAAAGTTAAAAATACCTGCAAAAGAGTTATCCGAAAAATATCCTGCAGGTATAAAAGAAATAGAATCAGAGTATTCAGGATATATAGGAATGTCATCAATGTTTTGGTTTATTACCTGAACCCCTAAACTAACCCTTTTTATTTCAGGAAAGAGAATAGAAAAATTGTTATAGTTAGAAATATTGGAAAACAAAAATTTATGTTCGTAGAAAAATGAAAAATTTTCTCTCTGCTCTTTAAAAATATTTGAAGAATTCGATGGATTGTAGAAGAAGAGTGGAACCCTTGTTGAACTAAAAGTCAAAACAGCTCCCTTTCCTCCCTCCCCAATAGGTGTTGGAAATATTGATAACAAATCGGTTGAGAAAATAAAAATATAAAAAATACTGATAAATAAAAATATGAACCTTTTCATCTTAAAACGCTCATCTTTTGGATTTTTGATTTTATACTTTCCCCTTCACTTTCAGCCTCAATATAATAGAAATAGGTTCCATTTGAAAAACCATCAACAGAAAGATCCATATAAACAAACCTATCTTTTAGATATGAAAGGTTATACGTTTTATACAACTCTCCACTGGATCTAAAAACCTTTAACCTTGCTGTTTCTGGATTCTTAGATAGTTCACAAACTATTCTCGTGCTTTTTCCTGTAACAGGGTTAGGAAAATTCGCAACATTTATAAATTTGAACTGGTTTGAAACCTGAAACTCAAAAAATTTATCGGTAGAGTTACCATAAATATCATTACACTGAACTTTTAAAGAGTGAGTACCATTATCAAGAAACTTCGAAATCTTAACTGGAAGATTTTTTATAACACTTTCCTTTGTAAGTTGGTAATCAGTCTCGGAAGAGAGAGTATCATCATCTATTACAATCTTTAGACTCCTCGTATCAACTCCTTCATTATCCTCAACAGTTATACCAAAATTGACATCGTTAACCAAAACTGTTGTAGAGTAAACTTCTTTATTTTCAATAAATATTTTTACAAGAGGTGCTATAGTATCATCCCATCTTCCTATAACAAACTTTTCTCGGTAATTTTCAAATGTGAAAATAGTAGTGTCTTCAATTTTTTCTCCACTCAATAGGAACTTGTTTGAAAGTGAATCGTATTTTAAAATGTTTGCAGGCAAAAGTTCTGAGGATGGGAAGAGTGAAAGTACACTTTTTTGACCAGGGTCCAGTACATCTATCCTATATACAGAATTTCTCTTTTCGCTACCAAGAATTTCAATGTTCTGATCGGTTCCATCTATAGAATCCTTTGAAACTATAATCAAATTAGTATCATCTTTTTCTTGACCTTTGTTAAAAATTAAAAGGTCGTGGTATGATATTGTGGAATCAAAAGGTTCTTTTGCATATATGTAAGCAAAAATATAATCAAAATATGGTTCAGAAATCTTATTGTTTATAAAATTCCTGTCTGGGAAATTTAAAGTATCTTTTGCTGCAAAAACAGATATTTTTTCTCCAAAATAGTTTCTATCTATTTTTATTTTTGACTCTTCCGTATCTCCTCCCTTTATCGAAATTGTGTCTATACCTATAACAGTTGTATCATCATTTTCATCTATATTGTAGAAACTAACAGGCATGGAGGTTATATCCCTTTCTCCACCATTTGAAATCTTAACTGCTATTGCTGGACTTTCATCTTCGAATGTAAGATAAGGCTTTTGAATAATTTTCGCATCAGGATATGGAGGTATCAACAATTTTTTTGTGAATGTAGTGAAATTTACATTACCTGTGGAATCCGTATAAGAAATGTAATAGTAGAAATAATCGTAAGAACTCTTTTTAGCCTTTATAGGTTGTAAAAGATCCGTATAAAAAAGTAAACTGTCTAAAGAGTCCTGAACCATATTTGCAGTGTAATAGTATGTAGAATTAGGATACTTATAGTTAGTTACAAGATTTGTAATGTTCTTACCACCCTTCTTTGCATATATTCTAAATTCTGTCAAAGTATCTGGATTTGAGGGTAGAATATAAAAGCTTTTAACACCATCTCCACCAACTGTAGGATAGGAAATGTAAAGAACAGAAGTATCACTCGTATAGGCTAAAGTTGAAAGAATCATAGAAGAGTTCGACAGCGTATCAGGAAGGTATAGAGTGTTCTCTCCGTAACCGTTAACCAGATCGGAATGATCAAAAACTAACATTTTTCTTTCAGAATCCATAAGAACACTCTCAAGAAATCCATTTTTCAAATTAGAATCGGAATGTATTACAACAAGAGTATCTTTAGGATAAATCTGGTAAGATGAAAGGGAACATGTTTTTTCCGAAATATCAGGTATCTTTAAATCGAGTAAATTTATACCTAAAAGACCATAATTTTTTATCTCATAGACATTTGGATCATCCTGGTTTGAACTACCAAAAGCACTACTGTTTATAAAAAAGTCCAATTCACCATAGAGTATAATCTCTCCAATATTTTTTATTCCATTGAAAGCTATCTGTCTGAAATTTGATTCTCCAAGACTGTTGTTAAGGTTATCGGTACTTGCTGTCGCTGATCCATAATATGCTATGGCTCCTCCTGAAGGGGAAAGAACGAAAGCTTCACCTATAGATTGTTCATCCCTTAAAAGCTCATCAAAATATCCTGTATCACAAGAATAAACTTTTACAAAAGGCAACCTGTTAATATTGTTCATTCTCAAAACATCGCTTATCCTAATGTAAACACCACTACCTATAGATTGGTTGGCACCATGAGAGTATATGTTTAAAATAGATGTTCCATAGTTTAACTGGTTTAAGAAATCACCATTGTTGTCGTAAAGATTTGCCATAAAATCAACACCTATATAATCTGGCATCATAGAAGCGAGTTTATAAGATTGGTACTTAGCATCTACATATGAAGGAAGTCCCTCCCCGGGAGGTGTTGTATCGTAAGCGAAAATGAATTTTAGATTGAATGTGCCGGAGTTTTTCCAATCAATGTAATGTTTAACCTTTTCAATTGCTATCTGGATTTCACCATCATTCCTTGCCGGAAACCTGGAAACAGATATATCCTCGACAGGATCATCTCCAACAATTGTAGCATAATAATTATCTGATGCTACAAGTGCTCTTGAGTATGCGGAACTCTCATAATAGTATGGAGATGGAATACTGTTTTCTAAAACTTTGAGATGGTTGTTATTATCGTAAGAACCATCTCCAAGAAGAAGTACATGTGTTGGTGGTAAAATCCAGTTGTTATAAGCTGATACCAAAAAATCTTTTATCGGTTTCGTACCTCTGAATCCATAGTTGAACTGGTCATAGATTTCATCGGTTCCAGCAAGAAAAACTTTGTTTTCCGACGAAAAAAGATCAGCAAACTCTTTTGCTTTTTCTTTTAATTTCTGATCAACGATAATTACAAAATTTCCCTCATTAGTTGGAGAATCGAGTTGGTTGTATCTAAAAACCTCAATAGTATCAGGTTTCAAAAAAGAAGTGTTTTGGTAAACGGAATAATTAATAGGTAAAGAAAATATCTGGTCTGTAAAGTATAGATCATAATCGTTGGAAACAGGATTGTAAACTGTTATAAAGTTGGTAATATTTTTCAGATCTTTTCTGTACACCTTAACATCTGTTGAAGTTAAGCCTTTTACATGGAACTTGTAACTTCCAAAATTCAGATTGGATATTTTAAAATCTACCCTTCCATCTTCAAGAATCAAATTTTTCATATATGAATATTCATAGTAGTTCAAACCAACACCTAAAGTATCTCCACCAACAAGTTCAAACCTGATCTTTGCAGAATCACTGCTGAAAATCAAAGAATCTTTAACATATTTGTATGGCGAAAGATCATCCCATTTTATTGTATCAATTACTGAATCGTTTAGATTGAAGGTTAAAATATGATCTGGATTTATAAGTAGATTGTATGAAAAGCCATGAAAATAGGTTGAAAAATTGAAGGTATTATAGATTGTATCATAACTGTCAAAATATATGTTCCTCTCATAAGGGGTTGTAAAATTCACTGAGGACATAAACCATAAATCTGAAGTATCTATAGTTGTTCTTCCTCCAAGTGGCTGGTAGAATGAATCACTTTCAAGATGAACTTCATAAAGGTGTGAGGTAATTGTGGAATCTATGAGAGAATCATCGATAAACTGGTTGTCAATTACATACCTTATACCATTCCCCCCACCTGCCACTATAACATAAACATTTTCAAGTTGGAATTTATCAAAATATGTATTCTCTCCTTTCAATCTCTCTCCATAAAATTCAAAATAATCACCCTCTCCAAAAATGTTGTCACTTATTCCAAAAATGTTTATAGGTACCTGAATATTTTTATTGTAAACTTTTATACTTCTTGGATCGTATAAAGAAAGATCAACCCCACTTTTATTTTTTATATCATCATAGTAAACCCTGTAAAAACCATTTTCTGTTATCTTTAACTTGGCTAAAGGTGTTCCATCGTAATCTAAAGATTTCGTTTTTAAACTTGTTCTCGGTTTTATAAAGTTTTTTAAATCTTTTCCATTTATCGATATTGAAGATAGTATCTTTTCAGTTTCTATATCTGGAGTTAAAACTCTACCAAAATTTTTAACTTTTTTATATGAAATATTCAAAGAATACTTTTCCTTATAAGGTTTTAAAGGTAGAAGTTGAAAATCTTTAAAATAAAAAGGTTTTCCAACAACGATACTTTTCAAACTGGAAGGTTGAACATTCAAGGTGAAATCTGTAGGTGGAAGTATCAAAACTTTTACAGAGTCATTTTTATCTGGATAATAGTTTACATTTATATTCCCATCAGAAAAATTGTAAAGGAAAGAGGAAAAAATCGATATGAAGGTTAATATGGTAATAGAAAAAATTGTTATTTTATATTGAATATCTTTTCTTTCCATCTTTTATCACCTTCTTTAACTGTTATAAAGTAAATACCTGATTTGAATTTTGAATAATCCAATGTAAATCTTTTTGAACTACAGGAAAAACTACCAACTGTTTTCCCGCTCACATCATATATAGAAAGATAATAACTATCTGAATTTATAAAATCAAAAACCAATTTCGATTGATACTTTATCAAAGAGTAAGGTTTTTTATTATCTTTTTTGCCATCATTTTTTTTGGAATTCTGTAAATATGTCCAATAGATATCGTTTGGGCTATCTCCTGAATCTGGTGGTGGGGTTTTATCATTTAAAATATAAACCAAATGTATATTCTGATTATCATCAACTATACATTGTGGTGTTACTATAAAAGAGGTATCATGGTGAGCGATAAGTTTTATACTATCAACAGTTTCTTTTTGAATATCGTAAACAAGATCAAAAAGTTCGCCATAAAAGTAACTGTCAGAAACATAAAAAAGATGCAGTTTATCGTTCAAAATAACACCTGTTGGGTAATAAATATTATAGTTGCCATCTGACAAAAGTTTAGGCGTTGACCAGACACCATTTAAGTATTTTGAAAGGTAAAGTTGACTTAAACCATTTGAAATCAATGTGAAGACAGCAAACTCTTTCTCTCCATCCGAAATAATATTAGGATAGTAAACATCTGAATAAAAAGAAAAAATTAAATTTTCATTCTGCCAAACATTTGATATCCTTCTTTTATTGTAAAGGTTCTGGTAACCATTTCTATTTTTTGTATATATAATTGAAATATCTTCATTCGGATAAACATAAAAATCGTAATTTAAGCAATTTTCATCAGAATTTGTAATATTTGAAGGAGTATGAACTAACGAATCAAAGTAGCCATAATATATGTTAAAAACACCAGTAGAATCATCGCTATAAATAAAGTGGTGTTTACTGTTTCTGTAGAATGATTTTGGAAACCATGAGTAAGAAGATGTGAAAGAAACTTGAAAAACAGATGAAAGGAGAGAACCGTCATAGTATCTACCCATAATGTTGAAATTTCCATCCTGTCTGCTTTCCCATAAAAAAAGGAATCTACCATCTTCATCAATAGATAATGTTGGCATCCAAGATAAACGATAGTATCCACTTCCATTTTCAGGTTGATCATAAGCCGTACCATCATAAAACCATTGGTTCCCATCATATCTTTGTTTTCTTATACAAAAATAGACATCTTTTGAAGTATCATACCAACCGAGATGAAGATTGCCCAAAGTATCCTTAACAAAAAGATGTGATGCGTTAGGTTGAAAATATGCAACTCCATATTTCCATATTTTTACAGGTTCCGTCCATTGTGCGAATATGAAAATAATTGGAATAAGTAGGGAAATTGGCAAAAAGAATACTTTTTTCATATTATTAAGTTTAATTAAATAATTCTTATAAGTCAATAGGTGCTTTTACTCTCTTTCAAAAAATCCCCTATAAAATTTTCCGTTAGTTGTCCAGTTTTTTCCCAATCAAAATTTTTTGCCCAGAGACGAGAATTTTCCTCCATTCTTTCAAGTTCTTTTCTATTTTCTAATAGGTATAAAATTTTTTCAGCAAGTTGATCTATGTTTCCATATTCGTAAAGTAGCCCTGAAAAACCATCTTTAACCGAATCTTTAAGCCCCATAACGTTTGAAGATATAACCGGAGTTTTCAAAGCGTTCGCCTCTATATTAACTATTCCCCAACCTTCAATATATGATGGGTAAACTGAAATCCAACTCTCCTGCAATATTTTAATTTTTTCTTCCTCAGAGACATAACCTGTAAAAATAACATCTTTTTCAATTTTAAGTTTTTTTACCAATTTTTTTAGATTTTTTTCATAATCACCTGTTCCAACTATGTAAAGGGTAGAATCTTTATTTCTCTCTTTAACTTTTTTGAAAGCTTTTATAAGGTGATGGACTGATTTGTATTTTTTCAATCTCCCAACATAACAGATTTGAGGGGTTTTCTTCTTTTTATAACTGTATTCAAAAAATCTTTTATCTATACCGCATTCGATGACCTTTATTTTTTCTTCATCTATTCCCCTTTTGATAAGGTCTTCCTTTGTTGAGTTGGAAATAACTTCAAAGAATGAGTCTCTGTAAAGATTCTTTAAAGGTCTTTCCAAAAGGTAAACATAAAGACCAAATATTGGGTTCGTTTGTTTAAAAATCGTTTTACCAAAAATGTGAGGAATAACAACAAGAACAGGAATTTTTACAAGAATCGAAGTAAAAAAGGGAACCTTGTTAATATCTTCTATTATAAGATCTATGTTATATTTTTGGATTATCTTTTTTACATTAAAAAAAACGGAAAAGTTGAAAAGATACTCATTTCCTATATGTATGTATTTAACATTTTTAACAACATCATCCTTAGCACCTTTATAGTTTGATGTTAAAAAAATCACGTTATGTTTTAAAGCAAGATGTTGTGCTATCTTAGTTATATGTATCTCCGCACCACCGTAAAGAGGATTTTTTAAATCTCGCCAGTTTACTATCAAAATATTCATTCTATCTTTTCAACTCCCAAAAGGTTATAATCTTTATCATATATGAATTTTTTGGTCAAAATTTTAAACAAGGGATAACCATCATACTTTATCGATGGAGGCATTTTAGTTTTTAAAAGTTGATCAGCGGAGAAATACTCAACTCTATCCAATGTAAAATTTTCATTTCTTTTTATAATTCTTATGGCAAAGTTTGAATCCATATCAAAAGGTTTAAAAATAGAATCAAGAAAAATTTTTTTGAACTCGTACCCTATATCATCTGAGATTGTTATCTCATAAAATCTTTGTAAATCACCTCTCTTATCTCTTCTCAATTTTAAACTTTTTATCTCAATGTTTGTTCCATCAAAAAGTTTTTCACTCTTTAAAACTATGTACTCATCTTTTTCAAATAATTTTAAAGAATCCACAATATTATCAAAAGTTTCGTTCCTGACAACCTTTTCAAAACCAAGGTTATTATTTGTAGGTATCATTTTACCATTTTCATCGAAGCCATAAAAGAATGTTTCCCATCTTTTTGAACCTTTTCCTCCATGGATAGAGGTTATTTTAATCAAAACCGAATCGGTTGAAAAGACTTTTCTACCATTTTCATCTTCAAGATAGGAGACTACACTTTCAAAATTTTTCTTTCTGTTGTAAGTCAGAAAAACCATCTTTTCCGCGCCGTTAATAATTTTTATACTTTCTCCTTTTCCGTTCAAAAAAGTGTAAACAGTTTTTTGGGCATATAAACTATCATTTTCACTTTTCAGAAATGTATCTGTATAGGAGATTTCTATCACTGATAGGGGAAAACCTATGTTAAAAATATCCTTTTCAACATTTTTCCCTCTAAAACATACTTCTACCCTCTCTTCCCTTTTTTTATTGTCAAAATATACTTTAAAACTCTCTATCTTTTCAAACTCAGATTTTGTTATCTTCTCTTTCAATTTTATTCTACCTATAAAATCGAATTCCATAAACCTGTAAAATTTTTCCGTTGCGAAAATAAAGGTGAAGTTAAAAAAAATCAAAAATATGGTTAAATTTTTTTTCATAAGTCTTTTTTTTATAACAATTATTGTATTAAAAATTGTAAAAAAAACAAGTGAAATAATAGTTTAATAATTGACATTTTTTTATATATATATAAAATATGAAATAATGAGAATTTTTAAGGAGGATAAATGTTAGATTTTTTTTCTTCAGGTGATCCAAATAAGGTTGTTGAAAAAAGTAGCAAGTTAAGGATTGAAGGGAAACATGAGAAAGCTGAGCAACTTTTAAAAAAGAATATAAAAAACTCTAAATCAGACTTTATTATACTTCTTGAACTCTCCAAAACACAGTTTGAAATGGGAAAAATAAGTGAAGCTGTAAGTACCTTGAGAAATTCCTATTACATTTCACCGGAAGAGATAGATAAAATATTAAATGTTGGGGAGGATCTCCATTACAGAGCAACCTCTCAGAAAGATCAGACTGCATCCGTCCTGATAGAAATGTACATTAAAAAAAGAGATTTTGAGTCATTAAAAAAAATTTTTGATACACTCTCTTCCGAGGAGATAAAAAACCTTTTATCTTACTTCGAGAAATTGTATCTGAACGTTAAAAATTCAAAAACTGTTGATCAGTTTAATAAAAAGGATGTAGAGATATACTTATCGATGGGTATCCTTTATCTCTACAATAAAAATTTCAAAGAAGCGAAACCTATTCTTGAACTGCTTTTCAGAACACAGGTTAAAGATAGAAATTATATTCTCTCAGAGTATTTAAATGTCGCAAAAACAACTTATGGTAATCCTGATCCATATATTGCTATTGGTGATTTATACATTCTTATAAATGATAAAGATAAAGCCATAAACTATTTCCATAAAGCTTCAACATTAGATCCAAAATTAAAAACAGATATTTCTAACAAGATTGAGGAAAATATAACTGACACTAAAGAGATATCTGAGTCGAGTAAATATTCTATAGTTGATCTCGCTATAGAAAAAAAAGATTACAAAAAAGCACTCGACATAATCTATGAAATTATAAAGGAAAATAACGAAGTTAAAGATGAAATAGTTAGAAAAACTTATCAGATAATACAGAGTGCTCCGGATTTTGTTGAAGGATATAAACTTTTGGTTGAAATCCTTCTTCTAAAGAAAGATGTTGCAAAAGTGTACACAAATCTTGAAAAAATATATGAATTGAAGAGTGAAGAGAAAAATTTTATTCTTGGTGTAATCGGTAGAATTGAACAGGCAAACTCATGCAACGAGGATCTTTACATATTAAAAGCAAAAATCTTAACGGAAAATGAAGAATTTAAAGAATCTGCAAAAATAATAAAAGATGTTTATTTTAAAAACAATTCTTATACTTTCGATGTCGAAAAATTAGCCAACAAAGTTCTTGATAAAGACCCGGAAAATATTGACGCCCTTGAAACGTTATGCCAGATTTTTCTTGATAAAGGAGAGTTGGATAAATTGAAAAAGTTGTGTGAGTACCTTCTCTCTATTAGTAAAGAGGAATATATCACTATAGCAAAAAAATATCTTCAGATTATATATGAAAAAAACACATCCGATCTGGAAACAAAATTGAATTTAGGTATAGCACTCATTAAACTGGGTAAAATAAAAGAATCTGAAGTTATGATAATTGAGACACTCAAAACTAACCCCGAAACATTCTATATAATTGTCCCTCAATTTTACAACGCTGCAAAAAATGACAAAGATGTTGCATCCATAGTTCTAAAAATACTAAAAAACCTTGAAAGAAGAAAATTTGATCCTTTCCTCTATGACTTTTCATTATGCGAAATATCATACCTTGCTTCGGACCTTGAATTCTCTTTAGGAATGTTAAAAGATATGTTTGAAAATTACCCGGAAAAAGAGGAAGATCTGCTTGAACTGCTTGAAAGGATAAAGGATTTTTATCTTGAGAATGAACTTGTAACCGAATTTGAATTTAATCTTTTCCTTAACAAAAAAGATTTTAAAAAAGCATACGAATCTTTGATAAAACTTAGAAAAGATAAAAACAAACTTGGACACATACTTGATAATCTTTACATACTCAATAAAAACAATCCAGAAGATGTCAAGATAGTTGAAAGTATCGTTGAGATACTCGATGAGATGGGATTTTATGAGAAAATAATTAAAGAGGGTGAAACTTTATCCTCAAATCTCGATCAACAGAAGGTAGGTAAAATAAAATTTTACATCGGAAAAGCTTATGCGAATAAGGGTATGGTAAATGACTCTGCAACCCTTCTTTACCAGGCAATAATTCTTGATAAATCCTTGATTGAGATCACTCTTTCAATCTTAAAGGATCTTTTAAAATATGACCCATTCTCTCTAAGAGTTCATTACACCCTTTCTCTGGCATACTATCTTAACAAGAATATAGATCTCGCTATAGAAGAAATGCTTGAAATAGTAAAAATCGATCAAAACCAGATAAATATTGTTATATCCGAATTTGAAAAATGGAACGAAAACGTTATCAACAATCCTAAATTGAATTTCTCTCTCGGCACATTATATTTTGAAACAGCACAGTATGACAAAGGTATTTCAAAGATGTATGAGACTTATGAGATGGATAGTTCATATCTCGATTCGATAATCAACCTTATGTCCAATTATATTGAAAAAGAATCTGAGAATGGTGAAATGCTTTATGCAACTGGAGTTTTTTATTCGAAAAAAGGACTCTTTAAATTAGCATCGGATTACCTTTACAACGCAATGTCAATAGAAACAGCACTGAAAGGTAAGGTTATTTCCCAATTGCAATTCATTATCAACCAGCAGCCTGATGAGGTTGATCCAAGATTTTCACTTGCACAGGTCTACAAAGATATGCATAACTATATGCAGGCAATAACTCTTTTAAGACAGATAGAGTTGATAAACCCGGCTGAAACTGAAAATGTTATAAGTTTTTACAAGGAGATGCTTACCAATGAACCAAACAATAATTTTTTACTTATATCTCTTGCAGATTCATACCTTAAAACAAACAAGATTAAAGAGGCTGTTGAACTTTACTCAAAAATAATAAAAGTAAATAAAAAATATATTGACGAGGTAATAGATAGGATATTGGAAATTGAAAACAAAGATGTTGAAATTCAACTTTTCCTTGTAGATCTTTACTTTGAAAAGGATGATTTTGAAAATGCATCAAACTGGTTGAATTTTCTATATCTAACTTCTGATACGGATGTGTATGAAAAAATAGTTGAAAAAGCCAATCTTATTATAAGCAAAGATCCAAAGAATCAAAAAATTATATCCCTCCTTTCTCATATCTACTACGACCTTAAAAAATTCGATAAAATTATAGAATTGACTATGGAAATTTATGAAAAAACTACAAAGGATGATGAAAAGATAAGATATGGTATTCTACTCGCACAATCTTTTAAAAATCTTGGAAACGATAAAAAGAAAGAAGAGATACTCTCATTCATAAAAAATTTGAATATCGATCTTTTCTACGAAATAATCTTTCAGTTTTATGAGGAGGAAAAGAGTAAGAAATGTGCAAAGATTGAAAAGATGTTTAAAAATGGGCAGACAAACGATGAAAATATGATACTTGATTACGCTTCAAATCTTTACAAACAACAGAGATACTTCGAATCTATAAACATTTTGAACAGAAAGTTCAACGATACAAATTTAGATTTTGAAAGAATCTACTTACTTTCAAAAAATTATGAAAAGTTGGGCAATATAACCTATGCACTTGAAATCGCTTCAAAACTGAGAGATTCATCAGAAAAAAAACATTTAAACCATCTTATAAACCTTATGAAAAAACTCGGATACTATGGTGAAATCGAGGGAATGTTGAGAAGTAAAATTCATGATACCAGTTTTGCTTCAGAATTTACAAAAACAAAATATTACAGCAACCTCTTTTCAGATTACAGAATAATAATTTAAAAAGGAGTATATATGGAAGAGAACCTTCAGAATCAAAATAATGTCGAAGAACAGAATCAGGATAAAGAAAAGAAAGAACAGTTTGTAGATGAAAAGAATCCTCAAGACATTGTCGCAAATGAACAACCCAAAATAGAGAATCAAAAAAATCAGGATTTTGAAAAAATAGAGGGAGATATCAAAGAATTTTTGGAACAGAGTAAATCCTCAAACGAATCAATTATAAACAATTTAAAGGACACCTTACTTAGATTTGAAGCTATCAATGAAACTGTATCCATTCTTCCAGAGATAAAGGAGATAATCAAAACAAACTCCGATTCTTCCACAGAACATTCAATGGCTTTAGAATCGAGAATTGATAAAATTTCAACAAATTTAGAAAATATTTCAAATATGATCTCCGAAGAAAAAGAGAATTTAAAAAATCTTATAACGAATTTTAATGAAAAGAATGAACTTCTTATTGGAAAGATGGACTCGTTACTTTCAAATGTAGCAAAATTCTCTGAAAATGTAATGAAGGTCATCGAGTATGAGGAAAATCTTTTAAAAAAGAGGGAGATTGAGTTTGCTTTAACGCAGGCAAAGATTTACAACGAAAGGGGACTCCTTCTTTTTTACAGAGGTATTTTTAGTTCAGCACTAAACTACTTTATAAAAGCACTCGAAATGGACCCTTCATCACCTGAAATATACAACAATATAGCTCAAACATATACAAAACTTGGCAACCAACAAAAGGCTGAAGAGTATTTCAAAAAGGCTCTGGAAATATTCCCTGACTTTGCTGAAGTTTATAACAACCTTGGTTTAATGTATCTTTCAAACAGCCAGTTTGAACTCGCTGCTGAAAATTTCAGAAAAGCTATTGATCTTAATCCAGATTTTTCCGAAGCCTACTTGCTACTTGGTAACTCTTTACACTCTCTTAAAAAGAATGATGAAGCAATAAATAATTGGAAAAAAGCTCTGGAGATAAATCCATACCTTGAAGAGGCTAAAGAAAAATTAAAAATTTTTAATGAAGGAGAGATAGATGTCTGAAGATTTCTTGAAAAAAATTTCATCAAAAAGGGGGGATGAGAAGGATAATCCGTTTTCCAAACTTTTTCAGGAAAAGAAAGAGAAAATAGTGCCTACGGTTGAAGAAAAAAAAGATGAAGGGATTATAGGTATAGAGAACCTTGGAACATCTTCAACATCAAGAAATGAGGATGAAAATTTTTCAGAAAACTACAATTCTGAAAACGAAAATTCTCCTCTACCTTCAAAGGATATGTCCAAAGAGAACATATTTGAAAAAAAGGAGGAAACAGTTTCAAATGATTCTTCCCTTTTCTTCAACACTTCATCCTCAACACAGGATTTGACTTTCGATGATCTTTCAATTGGAAAAAACTCTTCAGATGAAGATAAAATCGAAAAGGTAACTGACATGTTGAAAAAGGGACTTGTTGATGAATCTATAGAATTCATAAAGCAGAATTTCAAAAAGTAGGTTTTATGAAAAAAAGATCACTAATATTGAATGAGAAGGATATATCGAAAATTATAGATTCTATGGTTTCTTCGATTGTAGAAGATGAAAAAGAGTTAAAGAATCTCGCTTTTATTGGAATAATAAAAAGAGGAGACATAATTGCAAAAAGGGTTGCGGAAAGGATTTTTAAACTAAAAAATATAGAAATACCTATTGGAAAAATAGATATCAATCTATACAGGGATGATCTTTCTTTAATTGACTATCAACCTTTGGTAAGATCAACTGAAGTGCTTTTCGATATAAATGACAAAGTAGTATATCTTTTTGATGATGTCTTTTTCACAGGTAGAACTATAAGGAGTGCACTGGTTGAAATTCTTGATATAGGAAGACCAAAGATGATAAAACTTTTTGTTCTCGTAGATAGAAAATCTCGTGAACTTCCCATAAGACCTGACTTTTCCGGTATAGAGTTGGAGATTCCCAAAAGAGATAACATAAATGTTTTTTTGAAAGAAATTGATGGGAAAGATGTTGTTGAAAAGGAGGAAAATTGAAGTGGACAAAAAAACATCTTTTATCTATAGAAGAGCTAACAAGAGAGGAAATAGATTTCATAATAGATAACGCGTTTTCGTTCAAAGATATACTTTTAAGACCGATCAAGAAAGTCCCCGCTTTAAGAGGTAAAACTGTTGTAAATCTTTTTTTTGAACCTAGCACAAGAACTCTAATTTCCTTTTCACTTGCTGAGAAACATCTTTCCGCTGATTCTGTAAACGTTTCAACAAAAACATCTTCTGTAATGAAAGGTGAGTCACTTCTTGATACTGCTAAAAATATAGAATCTATGAAAACTGATATGGTTGTAATAAGGCACAGTTCACCAGGTGCTGCAAAATTTTTATCAGAAAGGATAAATTCAAATGTAGTTAACGCGGGTGACGGAACGCATGAACATCCAACTCAGGCTTTACTGGATTTTATGACGATTAAAGAGATATACAAAGATCTTAAGAATTTAAAAGTTTTAATCTTAGGAGATATTCTACATTCAAGGGTAGCAAGATCTCTAATCTGGGGATTTTTAAAATATGATACAAAAGTTACCCTATGTGCTCCTCCAACATTGATGCCACTCTATCTTAACGATTTTGATGTTAAAATAGAGTACGATATTGATAAAGCGATTCAGGATAAAGATGTTGTTTATATTTTAAGGATGCAACTTGAAAGACAGGAAAAAGGTCTTTTTCCCTCTTTAAGAGAATATGTGAAAGAATTTTCTATGACCTATGAAAGATACCTAAGAATAAAGGATAAAAGCATAATAATGCATCCTGGACCAATAAACAGAGGTGTAGAACTTGATGGCAACGTTGCCGATAGTGAAAAATCTGTAATTCTTGATCAGGTAACAAACGGTGTCGCAGTAAGAATGGCAATCCTTTATTTACTCAACGGAGGAAAAAATGAATAGTCTCATTTTAAAAAATTGCAATATAGTGAATTTTGATAAAATAGAAAAAAATAAAACTGTTATCATAAAGAATGGAGTAATAACATCGATCGAAAACAGTTCAAAAGATAAAGGTATAGATTTAAAAGGGAAATACCTTCTACCTTCCTTTGTTGACCTACATTCTCACCTGAGGGAACCAGGAGAAGAGTTCAAAGAAGATCTGTTCACAGGCTGTGAAGCAGCTTTAAGTGGAGGATACACTTCTATAGTGATAATGCCAAACACAAAACCACCTATAGACAACCCACAATCTGTAACCTATTTAAAAAAGAGAGAACTTGAATTTGGAAGAATAGAGATTTTTCCTCTCGGCGCTCTAACAAAAAATATGGAATCTGTAGAAATAACTGAAATGTACGATATGCTAAAGGCTGGAGCTAAGGGTTTCTCAGATGATGGAATCGGAACAAAGAATTCAAGAGTTTTTCTTAACGCTTTAAGGTACATCTCAAGATTCGATTCTTTCATCTCCGTCCATTGTGAGGATAGAAATCTATCAGAAGGTGGACAGATAAATGAATCAGATGTCTCTATAAAAACAGGTCTTTCAGGAATACCTTTTATAGAAGAGGATATAACTGTTTACAGAAATTTAAGGATAGCTACATATCTTAAAACTGCTCTACATATTGCTCACATTTCTACAAAAGACACTCTATCTCTAATAAAAGATTTTAAGAAAAAAAATCAAAAAATAACTTGTGAGGTAACCCCCCACCATCTAATCTTTGACGAAAGTGTACATTTTAACTATGATACGAACTTAAAGGTAAAACCACCTCTTAAATCAAAAAGGGATGTAGACTCTTTGGTAAAAGGCATCAATGATGGATCTATAGATGCTATAGCAACAGATCATGCACCTCATCAAATTTATGAAAAAGAGGTAGAATTCATATATGCACCTTTCGGAATAATAGGTTTTGAAACATCTTTCCCATCATTATATACAAACCTCGTTTTAAAGAACAAAACGGATATAAAAACTCTAGTAAAACTTCTATCCTATAACCCAGCAAAAATCCTGAATATAGATGAAAGGTATATAAAGACAGGAAATTTAGCAAACCTTGTAGTGGTTGACCTTGAAAAAGAGGTGAATGTAGACAGAAAGTTTATAAAATCAAAATCGATAAATACACCATTTTTCAATAAAAAACTCTTTGGAAGTATAGATATGACAATACTAAAAGGTAGAATAGTTTTTAGGAGAGATTAATAATGGGTATAAAAATAGATTATAGAGATCTATTTTTAACAATATTAAACCAATCAAAGTTTTTAACAAACATTGATGAAAGTTTAAGTGAAAAGGAGAAATATAGACAAAATATTGAAAGACTTTTAGTATTTTTAAAGAATAAAAATATAAACCTTTCACAACTACAGATCTTTATAGATAACTTTCAGAACGGAAAAGTTTTCGTCTATATCCCAGCAGAACAGTTTGAACTTTTGGAATCTTTGTTAAAATTGTATTTACTTGACTCTGTGGATAAAAACGAAATCACTTCACAGTTGAAGAATTTTTATAAAAACATTGTTGAGATCAATCAAAACTTTGCACTTCTTTTTGAACTCGTTATCTTGAAAATCTTCTTCCATGTTTTTAATACCCATAAGGATAACCTCGAAAAGAATGAAAACTTTTTTGAAAAAAAATTAATTGGAATCAGAGAGATTTTAAAAGATGTTAGAAATGAACTCTATTCAACAAATATTTTCAACAGGGAATTTCAGACAAGAATATTCGATAACTTAAGATTTACAAAAAACTCTTTGCTCAATAAAGAACTTGAACTTGACAGAGAATTATTTTTTAACGAATATGAATTTTCCTTAAACACCTTTCTAAGTTTACTCAAAATGTTCAATACCGCTGAAAGTCTCGAAAGAGAAATTGAAATTATAGATTATTATGAAAACAGAACAATATGGTCAATCGACGATATCCTTAAACCAGAAAATGCAATCTACCTTCCTTTTTTAAGGGATGAGTTAAAAGAGATAATTTTAAAATCCATTATAAAAAAATCTAAACAAACAAAAGAATTTCTTTTGAAAGAAAAAAACGACCTTGAGAAACAACTCGATCAGATAAAAAATGATATGGTCGACTCTTTGAACAATTTTTCAACAAACATTAAAAAGGAAACCATAGACTCCATAAAATATCCTGTAAATCCAACAGTAACAAATAAAATAAACAGTTTTATTATAGATTTCAACAGAAGTGTCATGGCAAACATTTTGCAGGCTAACAAACTTTCAGAAAGATGGAAAAATTTTCAAAAAAGGATGACAAAAAATGAAAACCTGAGAGTCCTCTCTTACGATCAGTACATTGAAATTTTAAAGAATGAAGGCTCTTTAGATAAAAATGATCTCATCCTTTCAATTTTAATATATTTTAACTACTCCAAAAATTTCGAAAATTTTTTTGAAAGGTTCAAACCTCAAATTTTGAAAGTTGTAAAAAACTCTTTTGAAAATTTAAAAAAAGAATACTCTGAACAAAAGACTGGTATAGTTAAGAAGGAAATTAACTTTATATCAGAATTTTTTGTCGAATCCAAATTTCAGAAAAAATTTAACTTTGAACTTTTACAAAAAAAGTTTTTAAAAATAATAGAAAACCTAATTGATAAATTAATCATCTCAATACTCCTCGATTCGTTTATAATCCATAACATTGAACTCTCAAAAGATGAAGCAAAAAAAGAACTTTTAAATTTTAACCTTTCTGTAAACCTCCTACCTTTCAATAAAGTTGTATACATATCAAATGGAGAAAAAATACCATCAGAGAAATTTTTAAACATAGATGTTGAACAATTAAAAAATATTTTGAAAAAGAACTATTCAAAAGTAGTAAGTGTTTTAGTTTACGATATAAGAGGTTCAAGTTATATGAGTTCAAAGTTGAACAACGCAGAAAAACAAAAATACATAATGAAAAAATTTCAACATCTAATAAACAGTGCGGTTAAAAACAATTTCGGTTTACCTTTAAAAGAGACAGGTGATGGTGGAATTGCTATATTCTGTTCAAACTCTAAAGAGATATACAGAACACTTTTTAAAGAATCGGTTTCATCCAAAAATATCCTCATAAGACATTCTATCGCAACAGGTTCTGACATCATAATCAAGGAATCCACAACTTCTTCGATTGAATCCTTAAAATGTTCACTAAAACTTGTTGAGAGTGCTGAAAAGTTCATAAAGGATAACTATATAAACTATCGTGAATGGTTTTTTGATGTTCAGGAAAAGAAACTTATTCATGAGGGAATAGAGTATGCTCTTCTTCCTCCAGAATTTAAAGCACTTTTCAGGGTTGGGGTAGGTATAGCAAGTGGAATAGTTAACAGGGATGTTAACATTTCTATAAACGCTTTCGGTGATATCGATATATATGGAATAACAATAAACGAAGCGAAGATCTTTTCAGGCGGCAAAGACCCATCCTCTTCAATTATTCTGATCGATCATCCAACATTGTTTTCCGCTATAATCAATTCAAATTATATTGAAATCAACAACTGGAAGAATTTTAAAATAAGCGAAAATTATTTAGAAAATATTTTGGATTTTGAAAAAAGTTTCATAGTAGAGAATTTTAAAATTAAATTCTACGGGATCTATTATCCTTTAAAGAGAAAAAAGGACCAGATAGTGGATACAGACATAGAAATAGAGAGTTTATATATAGATGACAATGGAAAAATTTTCTACAACGATGAAGAGATAAAATTGTTATATCAAGTTGAGATGTAACTATTTTTCTTTTTTAGTAGTTTTTCCAAATTTTTTCATATATTTATCAACTCTTCCTGCAGTATCAACAAACTTTTGCTTTCCGGTAAAGAAGGGGTGACATTTTGAACATATTTCAACTTTTATCAATTTTTTCGTTGCTTTGGTTTTTATTTGGTTACCGCAAGCACACTGTATCGTTGCATCAAAATATTCTGGATGTATTCCTTTTTTCATTCTTCCTCCTATTCTGTCATCACTTTTAAAAATTCCTGATTGTTTTTTGTTGAAGACATTCTATTTGTAAGAAACTCCATAGCTTCAACTGGATTCATCTCACTTAAAAGTTTTCTTAAAACCCATACTCTCGAAAGTTCAAACTCTGTTAACAAAAGATTCTCTTTTCTTGTTCCAGATTTGTTAACATCTATCGCTGGGAATATCCTTCTATCAGCCAACTTTCTATCAAGAACCAGTTCCATATTTCCAGTTCCTTTAAACTCTTCAAAAATTACTTCATCCATCCTTGAACCTGTTTCTATAAGAGCCGTTGCAATTATAGTCAAACTTCCACCATTTTCAATATTCCTTGCTGCACCAAAAAACCTTTTGGGTTTATGTAAAGCGTTAGAATCAACACCACCTGAAAGGGTTCTTCCACTATGCGGAGTAACAACATTGTATGCCCTTGCAAGCCTTGTTATAGAGTCAAGAAGTATCACAACATCATATTTCTGTTCAACCAACCTTTTTGCTCTTTCAATAACTATCTGAGCAACTTGAACATGTCTATCAGCTGGTTCATCGAATGTTGAAGATATTACCTCACCTTTTACGGATCTTTCCATATCTGTAACCTCTTCAGGCCTTTCATCTATAAGTAAAACTATGAGTTTTATTTCCGGATGGTTCTCTGAAATTGCATTTGCAATTTTTTGAAGTATTATAGTTTTTCCAGCTCTTGGAGGAGATACAATCAAAGATCTCTGTCCTTTTCCAATAGGTGTTAATAAATTTATAACTCTGAGTGATAGATCGTTATTTTTTGTTTCAAGATTTATCTTTTCATCAGGATAGAGTGGAGTTAGATTATCGAAAAGTATCCTTTTCCTTGACTCTTCATAGGGAACATAGTTAATTGTTTCTATTTTCAAAAGAGCAAAATACTTATCACTATCTTTTGGGGGTCTGATCTGACCATATATAGTGTCTCCAGTTTCAAGTCCAAACTTTTTTATCTGTGAAGGAGAAACATAGATGTCCATAGGACCAGGGGTGTAAGAGTATTCCGGTTGTCTTAAGAATCCAAACCCTTCAGAGGATATCTCTAAAACTCCCTCTCCATAAATGTTTCCATTCAATTTTGACTGTTTTTCAAGTATTTTGAAAATGAGTTCCTGCTTTTTCAGTGTACTCAAATTATCGATTTCAAAACTTTTAGCAAGTTCGATCAATTCGTTAAAAGTTTTCTTTTTTAAATCATCAATTTTCATAGACTCTTCTTTTTAGGGGTTAAATGAACAGATATTATAGATCTTTTTTTAATAAAGTCAATACTTATTTTTTATTTTTATAACTTTTTAATATGGACGCTTTGTTATCAACTTCCTGCACATTTGATAGGATCTCTTCCATTGAGGCTGTTTGTTGTTGTATGGATGCAGCTATCTCTTCAGTATTGGCGGAAGTTTTTTCAGAGAGTTCTGCAATGTTTGAAATCTTTTCAATATATTTGTTGATAAGGTCCATCTGCTCTTCAGAGGAATAGTAAATCTCTTTTATCATGTTAACTGTCAAAGTTATAGCTTTCGATATCTGCTGAAATTCATTCTTGGTGTCATCCATAAGTTTTTTACCTTCAGAAACATTGTTATGCTGGTTTTTAATAAGTTCAGCCGTCATTTTTATGTCATCTTTAATCTCATCTATAAGGTGTGATATCCTTTCTGTTGAACTTGCAGATTGCTCAGCAAGATCCCTTATCTCTTCAGCAACAACAGCAAAACCTTTCCCATACTCTCCTACCCTTGCAGCTTCTATAGCAGCATTTAAAGCGAGCAGGTCTGTCTGTTCCGAAATTTTTGTTATAATTTCAACAATCTCGTTGATTTGTTCAGAACGGTTCTGTAAAAACTCTATCTTTTCAAGAGCCTTGTTGACATTTAGCACGATGAAATCAAAATTCGTCATGGTTTTATCAACCTTATCCAGTCCAAGTGTGGTAGCATCGTTTGCTTTTTTGGATGCGGTCTGTGCCATATTTATCTTGGAAGAAACACTTTCAGATAAAGTCTTAATTTTCAATGCATCATTTTTAGCAATTTTGGTATTGTTGGATTGTTCTTCCATGTCATGTGCTATTTCCTGAACAGTTGATGAAATCTCCTGTGAGGAAGCGGTTATCTCCTCCCCAGTTGCAGCAAGTTGGCTTGTTATAGTAGAGAGCTCATCAGCCATATTCAAAAGTGATTCTATGAATTTTTCATACCTTTTCAAACTCTTGTTGAGTTCAATCACAAGATCACCTATCTCATCGTTGACATAGAGCGAAATATTCTCTCCAACATAACTTTCTTCGGATTCGGAAAAGAGTTTTTTTATAGAATCTTTGACACTCTTTATTGGTTGAACTATAGTAAGTAAAAATATCCATGAAAGTATAAAACTCAAAACAAGAAGAATAAAATAAAGAAGGATATTATGCTTTACAACAAAACTTATAAAAACTATAAAAATTAGAAGGAAGTTTACTGTAATGAAAAACCTTAAACCTAAAGGTATCCTTTTTAAGTATTTTTTTATACTTTCAAAATCCTCAGGTGAAATTTTGTACTCTGATAGTTTTTTTGAGAAAACCATTATCGATAGTTGCATGTTTACAAGTCCCATAAATATAGCGATCAAAACTCCATCGGTTAAGCCTATAATTATAGATTTTGTTGGAGAACCTGTAAAAAATAAAATAACAGCAATTATTATGGAACCTGATAAAAAATGTAAGAACATATGAAAAGCTGATGCCAATGGAGAATTTATCATGAAAATATACTCTTTAAATTCTCTTTTTTCTATAAGTTCATTGTTTACAGTTAACCTATACCTTATCCTTTGAACTATCTCATATTCTATCGCAAGTAACAAACCCAAAATACTTCCTAAATAAATTATAATATTCCTTTGCTCCTGTGTGAAATCAACAGACTGAGGAACCATTATAACAAGTAATGGGACACCTATTATCAATGCCGGAAGATTTGTCGAAAGGGTGAAAATGTTTAACAACTTTTTCATACTTTGTATTTTATCTTAACATAATTTTAATATAAGTCAATACAACATTAAAAATCTATCGAACAGTTAAAAGATAGGTCAGAGTAACCTTTGGTTGTCAAAAAATTAAACAAAAATGCTGGATAAAAACTAAAACCAACATTTTTAAAATTAAATTTAATTTCTGGAGTTAAAATCAAATCAACCTTTTTGAATCCAGAGAAATCCTGTTTAAGCAAAAAGTGTGTAAGAAGTCCTGTAGTAAAATTTTTTGGTATATTTATAAATTCAAAACTGAAACTGTACCTTTCAAAAATTATCCTTTCTATTTCACCTTCATCTATAAGAGAATTTAAAGTGAAAGAAGTTTTTGTAAAACTTCTATATATAAGTGAAACAAAAAGATTGTAACCTGTAGAAAGTTTTTTTTCACCTTCAAAAAATTTGTAGTTGGTCTGCTCAATAAAAAATTTACCATAAAAATCAAAATCGTTCAGAACTGTCCCATATGAAGTCCCTATGGATAGTTTAAATATAGAATTTTTATTGGTTGAACTTTCCTGCGGATATGAAATAGTATAAATTTTAAAATAAAGGTATGGAAGATCTTTCTTTTTGTAAAGGAAATTTATATTACAAAATACGTTACTCCCCTTAAATTTAAAAAGATGATTATTTTGATCTTTATTTTCAAAAGTTAGATCACCGGTTACTATAAGATCATTTTTTATGAGAAAGTTATTTTTTAGATAAATTCTATCATACCTATCATAAAAAAATGGAGTTTCAGATAATGTTTTTTTTAAAATATAAAAATTGGAAGAATATTTTTTAAGATCGATACTGGTTTCAAATTTGTTCGTATAATTTCTAAAATTATAAAAAATGTTAATATTTGTTGCCGGTTGTGAAAAGAATGGAGATGATACACTGTATGAAAATTTCAATTTTCTATCAAAAAAATTAAGAGTGTTACTGGACTTAAAATTAATATAAAAAATAGAATCTCTATATAAAAGATTCTCCAATTTCAAATCATAAAAGTTTATTTTTTTATAAAAAGAGGTTCTTGAAAGAGAAATATTTTTCCCCTTTATTTCCCCTGAAATGTTTGAGAAAGAACCTGAAGAATCTCTGAATGAGAAGTTCACTCCCTTTATGGGAATGATTTTATAATAGGAGAGATCATCGTAAAACAGAAGATCAAAAATGTTTAAATCAAACTTCACATAATTAAAATGTAAATATAACTTTTGATTTTTCAAAAGATTTTCACTGAAAAAAAAGTTATTATAAGTAGAAAAATTGTAAAAGAATCTACCAATATTCCCATAAAAAGAAATTGAGTAAGAATTAAAAAAATTTGAATTTGACCTCTTTTCATATCTACCATTGTAATCTATAGTACCATTGAAAAGGTTGCCCAAAAAATCTCTGTTCGAAATGTTGAAATAGTAGGTTTTTAAAAGTTTTTGATCTTTGATTATATCGAATCTGTACCTTGAAGGTTTTAAAAATTTTTCAGGTGCATAGGACAATATTTTTTCCCCCATCAAACATTTCGATGTTATCTCCTCTCCATCCATAAATATTTTAACATTTTTTGTTCCTGAAGGTATATATACAGAAAAAACGAACTTTTTTAAATCTACACTCTTTTCATTCTCTGGAAGAATTAAAATTATATCTTTTTTATTTTCCCTCTTATCTTTTATAAACTTAACGATATTTTTTATCCTTTCTTCAACTTTTTGAGGAATATACTCAAAACTTTTGTCCTTTGTAATAATCTCAAAGTAATAATAAAAATCCTTTTCAGGCAATGAGTCGTAAGGTAATGTCACGAAAGCCTTTTTCCCATCAAAGTCCATTCTAAACTTTTTATCTTTTTCAAAATCTGAGATAACTATGTTAATATCTTCGATTCTGTAAGGTTCCTCCTTAATGATTAAAAAAATGGTAAAATTTTCATTCTCATAAAGTTCATCTATTTTTGAATAATCCACCTTAAAAGCAGCGAGAACTTTTAAACTTAAAATAAAGATAAGAAAAGTTGATAAAATTTTTTTATTTTTCAATGTTAACATATATAGTATCATTTCTAAAATCTTCAAACTCTATTTCCAAAATACCCTCTTTACTTTTTTCTATACTTTTGAATTCTTCTTTTTTTTCAACCTTATATGGGTTTTCACCTTGAATAAGTATAATCTGGTCATTTTCTTTTCCACTTACCTTTCCAAACTGGTTTTCCACATCGAATTTATTACAGTAAATTATTGAAATTTTAGCAACAGAATCTTTCAGAGTTACAAAAAAGGAAGAACTATCAGAAAATATGAAAGTGTCAAACAATTTTATCTGGAAATTTTTTTGATCACTTTTTATCAAAAAGTTACCATAACTTATATTCAACCTAAACAAGTTTTCTTCCGTAAGTTTAAAAATGTTTAAAGAAAATTCACTTTCACCAAAAACTGATACTTCACTTTTACCATCTATTAAAGATATTGCCAATAAAGAAAATTTTTCAACTTCTATGTTTAAACTATCCTTAACAATATCTCCCCTTTTAAGTGGCTCTTTCTCCTCACCATAATTCTGAAAAATTTTCCCTTTCGAATTTTTTATAACTCCAACTTCTTCTGGAAAGAGAAAGACGAAAGTTAAGAATAAAAAAAATATTACCTTTTTCTTTTCCATCTTATCTCTTTTATTTTGCCAAGATCCAACTCTTTCACATCAACCTCAACACCGTTAAACCATACTCTACCGGTAGGATGGTACCCTGCAAGTTCAAAAAATTTAAAAATTAAATGAAGGTAATCATTTTCATTAAAAAAATTATTTTCAGAAGAGAAAAAATTCCCTTCACCGGTATGGAAAAAAAGAAAGTTGCTCCTTTTAATAATCCCATCTTCATAACTTTCAATATACCATACAAAATTTCTTTTAAATGGTATAGTTGAAAATGTATCTAAAAGAACAAAATTTTTATCTGATACATCAATCTTTATAAATGGTTTTAGATCGAGTAAAATATCTTCACCAAGGTAGTTTAAAAGTGTTATATCTTTTATCACAAGAGAGCATTTTGAAGAGGATTTGAAAACAAAAGTATTATCGAAAGGTTTAGGAAAATTCTCTCCTCCAGGATAAAAAATTCTTATGTCAGGATAAATATATAAGAATAAAACAAAAAGTATGAAAAACAATTTATTTTTATTATTCATTTAATAGGGACATAAAAATAAGGTCAACATATTTCCCATCTTTAAAGGAATGCTTCCTGTAATGGCCCTCTTTTACAAAACCCAAACTTTCATACATTTTTATCGCACCCATGTTGAATTCGTAAACTTCAAGAGATATTTTATGTAACTGGAGATTTTTGAATCCATAATCAACAAGGATTTTTGTTGATTCTGTCCCATAACCTTTTTTTTGAAAATCTTTACCTAACGCTATAGAAAGCATCGCTCTCCTATTGGGCCAGTTAAAATCTGATAAACTTATTATACCTGCTATTTTAAAACTTTCCCTCTCAACGATTTTTAAAAATACTCCCCTTTTTTCTTTATTCAAAGTTATCAAATCCTTTAACATTGACCTATTTTTGGGGAATCTTTCTGCAAGGTTTTTCCTGACATCTGGAGAGTTAAGAATTTTTTGTATAGGATATAGGTCATCCTCATCAAGTGGAGAGAGGATGACCTTTTCACCTTCTAGAAAAATTACAGGTTCTTCCATTTTCATTTTAACTCACTTCAGATTCATAAATTTAATGTTCTTTTCATAGAGAACTTTTCCATCCTTTTCGGAGAGAATCTTTATAAAGTAAACTCCTTTATTTTTCAAAATATTTTTGAGTGAAAATCTGTGAACTCCAAATTCTATTTTCCCATCAAAAATTTTTCCTACATTTCTTCCAGAAATATCAAAAATTTCTATCTTAGTGTTACAATCGGAAGGAATCTCATAGAATAGAACATTTTCATTGAAATTACTATTGATTCTAGCGTTAAAGTATTTTATCGTTTTATTTTTAAGAATAGTTACCTCATCTATGTTCGAATATGAAACTATTGAGAAAAGATCAGAATAATAGAAGATCGAGTTGTTGGAACTGGATGTAAGTTTTAACATACAACTATCTGAATAAAGACCTGAAGGAACAGTCCATTCATAGTTACCACTGTTGTTCTGGTTAACAACAATCTGAGTCCAGTTTATACCTTTGTCGTATGAGATCTCAAGGTTGTACTGTAGAATTGTTCCAAGAGTTGTCCAAGTGAAATAGTATTTTTTGGTCGTTTCAAAAATGTCTCCCAATACTGGAGAGGTGAACCTAACTATCGGCTTTGATATAACAAAAGTGTCTGAAATTCCATATATGGTAGATTGTGATGAGTTGGATATTTTTATCAGAGCCATATCTGAAACCGCTATATCAGGGATGGTCCATTCATAGTAACCTTTATTTGTAACTCCTGAGGCTATAGATCTCCATTGGGAGCCAAGATCTGTAGAGTAGAATATATCACATGTTGTAAATGCACCAGTATTCCTCCACGTTATAAAGTATTTTCTTCCAGCCAGCATCGTATCAGAATTACTTGGAGATGTGACAGTTATCTCCTGGGGTAAAATTGTGAAAACATCTGATATACCAAAAACATTAGAGTTACTGCTATTCAAAATTTTAACAAGACAGTTAGTTGAATTCTCTGTAGGAACCGTCCATTCATAGTAACCGGAGTTGGTTAAATTGGTTGCAACATATGTCCATGTAGCTCCATTGTCTTTCGAGTACTGTATATCAACAGCAGAAATGGTTCCAGTGTTTTTCCATGTTATATAGTATTTGTTTCCAGATATGTACATATCGGTTGTTTTGGGAGAAAGAACCTCTATAGTTTGCAAAGGAATTGCAAACCTTGGGCTGATTCCATTCACATTAGTATTATCATAGTTTGAAACCCTAACAAAACAGTTCTCAGATGGTGTGTTTGGAATAGTCCACTCGTAACCTTTAGTGTTGGAAAGGTTATCTGTTATAATATTCCAATCTATGCCATCATTGTATGAGTATTCTATCCTAACCTTTGAAATCGTTCCGATGTTAGTCCACGTAACGTAATATTTTCTTCCAACAACCCATCTATCAGTTGATAATGGAGAGTTAACAAGTATTAGTTGTGGTATTATTGAAAAAGTTTCACTTTCATCGAAAACTGATTCATCGTTTGAATTCGTAACCTTTATAAGAACAAGGTCAGAATTTACATCAGGGACGGTCCATTCATAGTAACCGTTATTCGTTAGATTTGAAACGAGTGTGTTCCAGCTTGCTCCATTATTTAAAGAATAGTAGAGATTTACATTCGAAATGGTTCCAGTTGTTTTCCATGTTATAAAATACTTTCTACTTACATAGAATTGAGAGTTTGATTTAGGATATGTTACCTCTATTTTTTGAGGTAAAATTTTGAAGGTGTCCGAATTATCGTAAACATTCAGGTTCGAAAGGTTGCTTACCCTTACAAGTGCATTATCCGTTGATGATAATGTTGTTGGGAGTGTCCATTCATAGTATTTGTTATTAGTTGTAGAACCTGTAATCGTGCTCCATAAACTTCCACCATCAAGAGAATACTCCAACATAACATTATCAATAGTTCCAGTGTTAAACCAAGTAATAGGATAAGTTTTTGTAATCATCATAGAATCGTTAACTATTGGTGAAAGTATGGTAACTGTTTGAGGAACTATGGCAAACCTTTCTGAAATATCGTTAATAGTTTCAGAGGAGGAGTAGGATACTTTTATAAAACAACTATCTGAAATGTAATTGGGAACTGTCCATTCATAGTACCCAGAGTTACTGTAATCTGAGACTATTGTGGTATAACTACTTCCATTATCAACAGAATAGTATATGTTAACTTTATCAAGTGCGCCACTGTTTTTCCATGTTATAAAGATTTTACTTCCAACTAAATAAGAGGAGTTATTTTCAAAAGAGGTAATTTCAATTGAAGGGTAAACTGTTATAAACTGTTGTGAGATCCCACCTACAGAAACATTCGCCTTATTAGTTAATTTTAAAAGTGTCTGTGATGAACTTGAAAGTGGGAAAGGATCGAAAAGATAATTCTGATTTGAAGCAACTATAGATGATGAGAATGTTGTCCAGTTTGTTCCATTATCCAGGGAGTATTCGCCAACAAGTGTATCTATTCCTCCAGTATAATTCCAGGTCAGATAGAATGGAGAAAGAGTTAATATCGTATCGTTTAACAGAGGATAGGTCAAAGATATTGACTGATCTTTTATAACAAAAGTTTGTGAATAACCTTCTATTGAAGGTGATTCGTAACCTGATATCTTTACAATACAATTTGTTGAACCACCCTGCGGTGTTCTCCATTTGAAATACTTCAAAGAAGCACTAACGGTATCAATTATTGTATAATTTGTTCCTCCATTTTTCGAATAGGATAGAACTACACTATCACCTGAACCCATATTTGAAGACCAGGTTATATAATAATAATTTCCAGAAATGAGAGTATCTATACTTTCCGGAGTTACAACATTTATGGAAGGATATTTTGTTATGAATGTTGGAGATACTCCGAAAACTGAACTGTTTGAACTGTTCTTGACCCTTACCAAAGAGTTTGTTGATGAAATGTTAGGTAGTGTCCATAGATAATATTTTGAGTTTGTGTTAGTTGCTATAATCTGCCAGGTTGAACCACCATTTGTTGAGTATTCGAGAACAACATTCGAAAAACTACCAGTATAATTCCAGGTAATATAATATTTTCTTCCAGCTATCCATTCTGATGAAGATATCGGTGATGTTACATTCACGGTTTGTGGAACAATCGAAAACTTTTCGCTTATAGCATAGGAGGAGGTTAACCTTAAACATGTGACCTTTATAAAACAGTTCGAACTTATCACATTTGGAACAGTCCATTCAAGGTAGTGTGTTGAAGATGGTATTGTATCTATCTGTGTCCAGTTCGTTCCCCCATCTGTTGAGTAAGAAATTATAACTGAATCATTAGATGAACCAAGGAAATCGAATGTTATAAGCATCTTTTCCCCAACAATATATTCTTCATTCAGTTTTGGTGAGGTAACATTTATAATTTTATCGGATATTGAGAATAGATCGGAAACTCCCAGCGCAGAAGTGTTATCCTTGTTAACTATCCTTACAAGTGTTGAATCACTTTTAACATTTGGAGTAGTCCATAGATAGTATCTGTTGGAAGTTAGAGTTTTTCCAACACTGCTCCAAGAAAGACCGTTGTTTGTCGAATACTCAACTATAGCCGAATCGAAAAGTCCCTTATAAACCCAGGTAATATTATAACTTTTCCCGGATATTAAACTATCCGTTCCTTTTGGATAGTTCACTGTTATCTCCTGAGGAACTATTCTAAATATCTGAGAAAGGTCGAACCTCGTTGTATCACTTGCGTTTGAAACTTTTACAAGAACAGAATCTGAAAATGTCTGGGGAACTGTCCAGAGATAATTCTGTGAGTTTGTTGTTGAATTTGAAATAACACTCCAGTTCTTTCCATTATCAAGGGAGTAAGTTATTTTAACGTTTGAGAAATTCCCTGTATAATCCCAGGTGATATAATATTTGTTTCCAGAATACCATACTGTTGAACTGTCAGGATATGTTACAAAAATACTCTGTGGAACAATAGTGAATGTATCAGAGATATCATAAACGTTACTGTTTTTAGAAAATTCCACCTTTAAAAGTGCCTCATTCGTCGAATAGTTTGGAACGGTCCAGTTATAATAGTAGTTGTTTACCTGTTTTGTTATAAAACTCCAGTTTGTTCCACCATCTAAAGAATAATATATGTTAACAGTATCAATAAGACCAAGGTTGTACCAACTAATATGATAGCTTCTTCCAGAAAGTAATGTGTCATTGTAAATAGGAGAAGTTATGAATAACTCTTGTGGTTTTATAACAAAATTTTTTGAATAAACTGTAGTGTTTGTATCTCCATACTCTTGCAACCTTATCCTTGCGTTAGAAGTAGGTTCATTTGGGATTGTCCATAGGTATGAACCGGTATCTGGGGTTTGACTTATTATCTCCTTCCATGTTATTCCGTCTGTGTTGTAATAGAGTTGAACAGACGGTGTAGTTCCTTTTACATCTCGCCAGATTATATAGTGCTTTCTTCCAACATAGAATGTATCAGTATCATCTGGATATATAAAATCAAGAAGAGTATTTTTTACTATAAGGTTACCAACTGTTAAACTTGTGTCAAAAAAACCTGCACCATTGTAAAAATCAATTTTTAAAGAAAAATTGTTAGAAGATGCTGTATGTGGCAAAGTCATCAAAAAAAAGTTTTCGTTTTTTATCTTATCGGCTAAAATTATGTAGTTCACAGCATCAGTTGAATATGAAACCGTTGCTTTATAAGTTGTATCATAAGAAGAGTTCCAGATTAAATAGTATGTTTCATCAACGTACATTGTGTCATTTTGATTTGGGAATAGTATGGTATTCGTCGTAGGTTGAGGTAAAACAATAATTGTGTCAGATGTATCGTAAAGGTAAGTTCCATTTTTGTCATAAATTTTGATAACAAATTTATCTAAAGTATCACAAAAAGTATCAAAAAACATGTAATATTCTTTTGTTTGGAATTTACCTAAACTTATTTCTCCCTTTAAAGAGCTTTCAAGCTTTATTAGAACTGAATCTTCAATCGTCCCTCTGTTTGTTGTATAAATAGGGAAATAAGAGTTATAATAACAAAAATCACCAGCTAAAGGTTGATCTATATTTATGGTTGGGTTATTTACAGTGAAGTTACTATCAGATTCGTCAAAAGCGTAGTTATCTTTTGTTGACATAACTTTCAACTTATAGGTTGAAAAAGCTGAGTGTGGAATTTTCCATAAGTAAGATCCGCTATTTTTAATAGTTTTTATAGGAGTATAGTTCAAACCACCATCTATAGAATAGAATAGGGAAACAGAATCCGGACCACCTATCCAATTCCAATTTATCTCTCTTTTTTCACCACCGTAAAAATACTCTCCACCATTCGGTTGAACTATTGTATAGATGGGTCTTACTATAGAAAAGACCTTTGAGAGAGAGTAAACAGAATCACTCGCAGTGCTTGTTACTTTTATCCAGCAACTGTCGCTAACATAGTTAGGAACGGTGAAAGCAAAACTTCCAGTATTTAAGGTTGCCGTTGAGATGAAAGTGTTTTGAACAACTCCAGAAACTTTATAGTAGAGCTCTATAATGACACTATCAACAGTTCCTGTCCAATTCCAGTATATTGGATATTTGTTACCTACTATCAGAACAGCTCCGCTATCTGGAGAGAAAACGGAAACAGTTGGTTTTAAAATCGAGAAGTTGGTATCGGATAAATCGTAAGAAAGGTTATCGGAAATGTTTGTTACTTTTATCCTACACAGATTTGAAACATCGTTTGGAACCTTCCATATATAGTTTCCATCATTGGTTTCAGATGTTGAGATATTATTCCAAACTGTTCCACCATCAGTTGAGTATTCGAGTTTCACATTTGAAACCTGTCCATCATTTTCCCAATGTATTGGAGTGTACTCTCCAACTATTAGATTTTCAAAACCGTTTGGTGTTAAAAGTTTGAAAGTTGGTCTTTTTATTGAAACTACACCATTTGATACTCCTTTCGTTAAAGAATCGGAAGTACTTGTAACTTTTATTTTTACCGAATCTGAAACAACAAGTGCTGGAATAGTCCACCTGTAATATCCATTATTTGCAGTTGTTGAAGTTATTGTGTTCCATGTTGAACCATTGTTTGTTGAATATTCTATTTTCACATTTGAAAATGACCCGTTGTTTTTCCAATGTATTGGAAGTATGTCTCCAGAAACGAAAGTTTCTCCACCTTTTGGTGAAAGTACCATTAAGGATGGGGAAACTATCGAAAAGTTGCTATCCGAAAGATCAACTGTATTGCCATCTGTTGTACTTGTTACCCTTATTTTTACATTTGTAGAAACTATAGATGGAGCAGTCCAGTTGAAAACACCATCGTTTGGATCCGAGGCATCTATAACAGTCCAGTTCACTCCATCGGTTGTGTATTCTATCATAACGTTTGCAAAATTTCCTTCACTTCTCCATCTGATAGGATACACCTCTCCACCGACAAGAGTCTCTCCGCCGTTTGGATAAATAACTGTCACCGTTGGTGAAACTATAGAGAAAGTAGAATTAGAAATGTCAAAAGTATTCGTTGGATCAAGATTGTTAGAGATTCTGAAAAGTCCATTTGATGTTGTTGCAGTAGAAGGAACACTCCAAATAAAGGAGCCATCATTAGTTGTATCAGAGTTTATTATTTTTGTCCATGTTGATCCACCATCGGTTGAGTATTCGAGTTTCACATAAGAGAAACTCCCACTCCAGTTCCATTCTATAGGGAAATAATCTCCAGCAGTTATACTCTCTCCCCCATTTGGAGAAATAAGAGTAATTATAGCAGGAATTATAGAAAATTGTCCACTAGTTGCAAAGTTTGTTGGATCGGATGTATCTGAAACTTTAATTAAAACATTTGAACTTATAATAGAAGGTATTGTCCAGAAGTAAGATCCCTCATTGGAAGTTGAGTTTGAAATCACATTCCATGTTGAACCTCCATCAGTTGAGTATTCTATTTTAACGTTGGATATTTCTCCACTATTCTCCCATATTATCTGGTAGACATTCCCAACTATCAAGGAATCCCCAACTTTTGGAGATTTTACATTTATAACACCTTTACCTATTGAAAATTTTTTAGAAATTGCATAGGAGTTCAAACTATCTGAAAGGTTTAAAATTTTAATAAAACAATCTGAAGAGTTCAAAACTGGAACAGTCCATAAATATGTTCCACTATTTGTAGAACTATTTGTAATAACATTCCATGTTAACTGGTTATCATAAGAGTACTCTATCTTTACATTAGAAAAGTTAGCATCAAAAGTGTAATTTATTGAGACTTTTTCTCCAGAAATCAAAGAAGAACCTGAATCTGGAGAAAGAATTTTTATTTGAACAGGTGAAAGTGCAAAATTGCTATCGGAGATATCGAAAGAGTTGTTGTCTGAACCATTTCTAACCCTTATTCTATAAGTGGATGATGGGGTCATTGTAGAAGGTATACTCCATACATAGGAACCATCGTTTGCTTCAGAAGAAACTATAGGATTCCAACTTGTTCCACTATCTGAAGAATAATCTATATTAACTGTTGAAAAATCACTGTTGCTATTCCAAAGTATTGGATACTTTTCACCAATTTTAAATGTTTCTCCACCTTTTGGAGACAAAAGATTTAAAGTTGGAGAAAGCACTACAAATGTTGTATCACTTATATCGTAAGATGTAACATCTGCTGAATTCGTTATTTTTAAAAGATAAGTAGAAGATGGTGTAGATGGAACCGTCCACACATAACTACCATCGTTTGTTGTGTTTGAAACTATAGTGTTCCAGGTTAATCCACCGTTGGTTGAATATTCTATGTTGACATTCGAAACTGTTCCTTCGCTCTGCCAGAGGATAGGATATCTGTTGGAAGAGATAAGTGTATCATTCCCATTCATTTTTATAATCTTTATTTGGGGCTTTTTTATAGTAAAGGTTGAATTGGAAATATCGTATACTGAAGAGTTGGCAGCATCAGAAATTTTTATAATACATTGATTGGAAGGTGTAGAAGGTACAGTCCAGACAAAAGATCCATCGTTTGGATCTGAAGCATCAATCGTTGACCAACTTGAACCGTTGTTGGTTGAATACTCTATCTTTACATTTGAAAATGTCCCTGTCCAATTCCAACTTACAGGGTATTTTTCACCAACAATAAGTTCCTCACTACCGTTGGGAAAAGTAACGTCTATTTGAGCTGTAACTATAGTTGAAGTTGAATTTGAAACATCGTAACAGTTTGCATCGTTCACATTAGTTATTCTTAAAAGTAGATTTGAAGTTGATAAATTTGGAACAGTCCAAAGGTAACTACCATCGTTTGTTGTTGAAGTAACTATGTTGCTCCAGTTCACTCCGCCATCTGTTGAGTATTCGAGTTTAACATTGGATATCGAACCTTCCCAATCCCAACTTATGTTTGCTTTAGTCCCCGCAACAAAGGTTTCCCCACCATTTGGGGTTAACAGTGTTAGTGATGTTGAGAGTATGGAGAAGGGATAATCTGAAATATCATAAACTTCCGGGTTTAAGGTGTTGGTTATCTTTAACAAACATTTTGATGATGGATTTATGGAAGGTATTAACCAGTTGTAACTACCATCATTTACAGTTGATGTTGTTATATTTGTCCATATATTTCCAGAATCGGCAGAGTACTCTAATTTTACATTTGAAAAAGAGCCACTCCACTCCCAGTATATTGGGAAATATTTACCTGTTATATAACTCTCTCCTCCATTTGGACTAATAAGTTTTACCGAGTTGATGGCTATAGAAAACGAATCCTGTGTAACAGCAAAAGAGTTTGGATCTGAAGTATTGGTTATTCTAATTTTACACTGGTCTGATGGAGCGTTTGGAACTGTCCAGATGTACTCTCCATCATTTTGAGTTGAACTTGTTATTACAACCCAATTAGTTCCACCATCAATTGTGTATTCTATTTTAACATTTGCAAAAACTCCAGTCCAATCCCAATGTATAGGGTAATTCTCACCTATTATCAAAGTATCATTTTGAACAGGTTTTTTTATGAAGATCTCTGGTCTTGAAATAACAAAAAAGGTATCACTAACATCGTAGTCATTAGGATCTGATGGGTTGGATATTTTTATTTTACACGTCAAGGATGGGTTGTTTGGAACAGTCCATAAGTAATCTCCATCATTTTGAGTTGAACTGTAAATGAGAACCCAGTTTGTACCACCATCTATAGAGTATTCCAACCTCGCTGATGTTATGCTTCCAGTAACATCCCAATGAATTGGCATCTGATTCCCCACGATATAATTTTCATTTCCATTGGGAGTTCTCAAATTATATGATGCTGAGAAGATTGAAAAAGCAAAAAGAATTTGAAATATGAAAAGAAATATTTTCCTCATTAAAACCTCCATCTAATAAATTATATTATATTTTATAAAAAAATAGTCAAGAACTTTCCACAAACTCGGTAGAAACAGGTTTTGGTCCCTTCAGCGACAGAAATACCCCAACCTCATCCGAGATGTTCTCAAAGTTATGAACAACACCTTTTGAAGCGTAAGCAAGATCACCCTCTCTTAATACAAAAACTTTACCATCTATGTAAAATTTTATCTTTCCCCTTATCACGAAAAATATCTCATCGTTGTTTGGATGTTTATGTAATGGGGCTTTAGAATTTACAGGCATATTGTATATGTAGGGAGAAAGGATCTCTAATTTATCGAAAAAAGGATTTATCTCTATTTTTTCTCCATAAGAAACTTTTTCTCCATAGAACATAAAAATTTTTGTTAAATCCTCACTTTCTATTTCATTAAATTTCTCTTTCGGTGATTTACAGTTAGGACACACTTGCGGTGGATTCTCTCCTTTATGAATGTATCCGCAAACAGAACATTTAAAAATTTTCATAAATACTCCTTTTTGATTTTATTCTCTAAAAATTTGAAAACTATATAATTCCCCTTTTCATTTAGATGTGTATTTTTCTCTCTGTAAAGTTTTTCTCCATTATCGTAAAGTATCTTAAAAGTATCTACCAAAGAATATGTTAAACAGTTATTTCCATCTAAAAATTTTTCTATTCTTCTATCAACATAATCCCATCCAATTTTAGGCTTTACATTATTTTCAAAAAGTTCTTTTTGTAGATCTCTATCAACCGAAAACTGGTCAGGAATTATGAGAAAGATAACCTTTTTATTTCTATCTTCGAAAAATTTTTTTATTTTGACCAATTGTTTTTCAAAAAATTCCCACCCTTCGTTTTTTTCATTTTTCAAAATAAAACTTGCCCTTCTTTTTTCAACTTCAAAAAAGTTCTTCTCTGAAAGATCCCCTTCCCTACTTTCCATTTTTGAAATATAAGAAAGATTTTGGAGAAGATTTACAATTTTAAGGTTGAAAAAAGAGTAATTGTTTTCAGGGTAATATATCTCAGTAACATCGTTCCCCGAAAATATAACAACAAAAGTTAAATCAGGATTTACCATTTCAAAATACTCTTCCAAAAGTTTAAAATAATCTTTCGGAGAAAAACCTGGTTGGGAAAGATTCACAACCTCACAATCTAAAGAATCCTCGAACATCTTAATAAAATTGTATCTGTAATCCACAACCCCAACACAAAAAGAATCCCCAACAAAAAGAATCCTTTTTTTCTCTTTTGGTTTATCCAGATCCATTCCTAAAAAACCGAACCTGTTAACAAACTCTCCGTTGAAATAAGTATAAGGCTTTAATTTTAACAGTTCATCCTTTCTCTTTAAAATATCTAAAGGTTTAACTATATAAAAAATGTTCAAAACAAACTCTAATGTAAAAAATAGTATTATAACATTAATATAAACAATTTTTACAATTTTAGGGATTTCGAATTTGAACCTTCTCATAATTAAAAAAATTAACACATAGAAAGTTCTGTTAAAAGAAACTATTAAAACTTCAGGAAAAATATGTGTTCTAAAGAATATTGAGACAAGAAAAAAGGAGAGAGGTAAAGTTAACAGAAAGATTTTAAAATCTATATTCAAAAAAAGCAAAAATATGGAAGATACATAGAAAGTTAAAAGTGTAAAGGAATAAGGTAAAATATAATCTCTGTTAAAAATTATTGAAAGAAAAATTACTGTAAAAATTATATAAATTTTGAAAGTTTTTTCTAAAAGTTTTCCTTTACTTATCACATTTAAATTTTATTAAAAAAAAGAAAAAATTTCAACCTATTATTTCGTTCAACCTTTTAACGGCACAGAACTCGCCACACATCGAACAAACATCGCTATCCTTAATTTTATATTTTTCCCTACATTCTCTAAAATTCTTTTCATCTATGGAAAGTTTCGCCATCCTTTCCCAATCCAATTTTTTTCTCGCTTTTGACATCTCCGTGTTCCTTTTTAAAGCGTAACTTTTTCCTAAAGCGAGATCAGCTGAAAATGCTGCTATCTTTGAAGCCAGAACACCCTCTTTGACATCATCAACATCTGGAAGTTTTAAATGTTCAGCTGGAGTTACATAGCACAAGAAATCAGCTCCAAAATATGCTGCCAAAGTTCCACCTATTGCACCAACTATATGATCGTATCCTGCCGAAATATCGTTTACCAGTGGTCCTAAAACATAGAATGGTGCATTATGAGTTACCCTTTTCATAACTTCGATGTTGGATTGAATATGTTGTAAGTAGAGATGCCCTGGACCTTCTACCATGACCTGAACACCTTTTTCCCTCGCTCTATCAACAAGTTCTCCCAGTATCAACAGTTCTTCTACTTGTCCCCTATCTGTCCCATCAATACAAGCGCCAGGCCTTAACCCATCACCAAGTGAAATCGTAACATTGTACTCTTTCAATATATCAAGGATTTTGTCATAGTAGGTGTAAAGTGGAGATTCTTTTCCGTTATATTTCATCCATGCTATCAGAAACGAACCACCCCTTGAAACAACATCCATTACCCTTTTCTCTTTGAAGGTTCTTTCCATAGAGTTTAAAGTAACACCTGCATGTATTGTCATAAAGTCAACACCATCTTTAGCCTGTTCTTCAACAGTTTTTAAAAAATCTTCAATTTTCATCTCTACTATATCCTTCCTTTTCAAAGAGAGTTCAAAACCTGTTTCATAAATTGGTACTGTTCCAACCATAACCGGACACATTTCAAGAACCTTTTTTCTTATAACCTTTATCTTTTTGCCAAGGGAAAGATCCATAACTGAATGTGCTCCATATTCGACAGCAACCTTCATCTTCAAAACCTCCTCATCAATATCAATATGGATAGGGGATGAACCTATGTTTGCGTTTATCTTTTTAGAAAGGTTCTTTCCAATAGCATAGTATCTTTTCTTTTTCCTTTTTATATTGTCAGGAAGAACTATAGTTCCATCTTCAATTCCTTTTACTATAAAATCTTCACTAACTTCATCGTTCAAAGATGCATCCTTAATGGCATTCTTATGAAATTTCATATTTTTCATAATAACTCCTTTCAAGATCAAAAAACTCTTTTATTCTTTTTGATGGATTGTTACTTTCATTTATATAGGATAAAACAGCATAATTTTTAAATCCCAGATTTAAAACCGTAAAAAGGGTATCCGGTTTTATTCCACCTATTCCGACAGATGGGATTTGCGAAATCTCATACATCCTTTTCGCTTTTTTAAGACCTAAAACTCTATCCTTTACAACTTTTGAATTTGTTGGGTATATAGGACCTATTCCAACATAATCTGGATCCTCTTTAATCGCTTTTTTCAGTTGTAAAATAGAATGTGTTGATTTACCTATAATTATACTCTCAGAAAATTTTCTTACATCTTTAACAAGGATATCTGTTTGTCCAACATGAACACCATCGGCATCTGAAAGAATAGTTATATCTACTCTATCATCAACTATAAAAAGAGTTTCACTATTTTTGGTTATACTTTTTATCCTTTTTGCGATATCAAGGATTTTTTTATCAGAGAGTTTTTTATCCCTAAGTTGAATAACTTTTACTCTATTTCTTACAGCTATTTCACTTAATTTTTCATAACCTACAACCGGTTCTGTCATTATGAGGTACAATCCAAAACCTTCAGGAAAAGTTTTTTTATAAAATTTTTTCAAAACCTTTTTCTCCAAGGTGTAAAGTTTAAACCTTATATCTTTAAAATCCTTTGAAATCCTTAACTCCTTTATTTTAAAAATCTCTTCAAGAACTCTCGCAGATTCTTCACACCTTCCGAAAGATGATCTCAAAATATCCTCAAAATTTTTTCTCTCATTCTTATCGTAAATGTAATCTTTTCCAGGATCATTATCTGAATCCCTTTTTATTACTATTTCACTGTTGATCTTTTTTCTTAAATTGTAAAATCTTGTCCTAACATTTCTCATATCTTTTAAAATCTTTTCATCATAATTTTCAAATCTGATAAAATCCTCTATCAGCCTTAAACCTTCTGAGAACCTGTTTAAATTAACATCTATTATTCTTTCCGTAAATCCTCCTTTATCAGTTTGTAAGATTTGTAACCTGAAAGTAACATCCCACCGAATATCGGGCCCATTCTGAATCCACCAAAAACTCCATTAGCAGCCATACCTGAAACATAAAAGTTCTTAAAAATCTCTTTAGTGTTTTCAACGGTTTCCATTTCACCAAGTTCTGCGTTCATAGGTTTTTCACCTTCTATCTTTCCAGATGGAGTGTTAAGTTTAACATTCGCTTTCTTAACAAGTATCGATGCTATCTCTGCAGGATGTCCTGTTGCATCCAAAACCTTTTTTGATACAACTGTCAACGGATCAACATGTAAAGACATATATTCAACTGGAGTCCAATTTATAACAACACCACAAACAGAATTATCCTTTAAAACTACATCAACAACCTTTATAAGATTGAATATTTTTACTCCAGCCTTACTACTTTTATAGATAAGGGATGAAGTTATTTGAACCGAATCTATAAGAAAGTAACCGTTTCCCTCATCTTTAATATCAACATCAAAATCTTTTAGCACATCCAGAGATTCCTTCTGAACCACTATTTCATTGAACATCATTCCTCCTCCCCACATACCTCCACCAGGTGCAAGTTTTGTTTCAAAAAGAGCAACTTTAAAACCATCTTTAGCAAGATGGTATCCAGCTACAAGACCTGATGGACCTCCACCAACTATAGCAACATCCAAAGAAAGGTTAACTTTCAACTTTTCAAAATAATTTTTTACTATCAGTTCACTTATTTTTTGATCCTCTAACATAAAACCTCCTTAAAATAAAAAAATCAGGTTTTTTGAACCTGATCTTTTTAGATTCCCTACGGCAGAATTACCTGCATCAGGTTCAAAGGGTCAACGGTTACACCGTTTTCTCAGCCGCTAACAGCAGCTCCCCTAATATTATTAAATACTTAAAATTTTAAATGTCAACAGTTATACGTCTATACGTCACATTTTGATCTTTTTATCTTTATTTCAAAAATAGCATAAAGAACCGGGATAAGAATCAAGGTAACAACTGTTGAGAAGGAGAGTCCACCTATAACAACTATTCCAAGAGATCTCCACATTTCTGCTCCCTCTTTCGTACTCAAAGCGAGCGGGAGTAAAGCAAAAATAGTTGTGAAGGTTGTCATAAGAACAGGTCTCAATCTCCTCTTTCCAGCAAGAGCAACAGCATCACACAACTGGATTCCATTCTCTCTAAGTTGGTTCATGTAACTTACAAGAACTATTGCGTTGTTTACAACTATTCCTACAAGCATAAGCATACCTACGAAACCCATTATTGACAATGTAGTCTTAGTTATAAAAAGTGCAAGTATTGTTCCACTGAAAGCGAAAGGAATAGAGAAAAATATTATGAATGGATCAATAAAAGATTCGAACTGTGCAGCCATAACGAGAAAAACGAGTACTATTCCTATAAGTATCGCTATTGAAAGATCCCTGAAGGATTCATTCTGACTCTTAACATCACCACTGTTTACAATAGTTATATCCTGAGGAATAACAAGTTGGGAGATCATACTCTTAACTTTTCTGTTCCCTTCGGAAAGTGATATATTGTTTAGGTTTGCCTGAACACTTATAAATCTTGTTCTATTCTTTCTTTCTATTGTTGGTGGTTGTTTTGTCATTTTAACTGTGGCAACAGAAGAGAGTGGAACATTGTAATTTGCTGGTGTTGTAACAGGTAAAGATTTAAGATCATTTATACTCCTTAAATATTTTTTATCAAAGGAAACATTTATATCGTACTCGAAGCCATCCTTTCTAAAAACTGATGGTACGTTTCCATTTATCCCGTTCCTTAAACTCAGCATGAGGTAATAGTTGTTCATACCGAAAATGGTTGCATTATCCTTTTTGGGTATAATTGATATATCATCCACCTCCTCCTCTCTTGATATCGAAATATCAACAAAACTTCCATCGTTTTCGATCATCTTTTTCAGTTCTTTTGCGAGTTGAAAAGTTTTTCCAATATCCTCACCATATATTTCTACAGCTATCTGCTTCTGGTTTGAAAAACCTGCTGCGAAATTTGAATTCATCTCCACACTTTTAACTTCAGGATAACTCTGTATAAATTTTCTTATAGACGAAAGATTCTTTTGAACCTCCTTTATAGAAAGACCATCCTTGAATGCAATAATAACAGTTGATGAATACTGACTTGACCCACCAAACATTCTCGTTCCACTTCCACCTGCATAAAAAACGAAATTTTCAACATCTGGGTATTCGTTTTTTATCTTTTTTCCTATATCAGTCATAACACTATCTGTAACCTCAATCCTTAAACCTGGTGTAAGGTCGACAGTTCCCCTTATCCTTCCACCTCCGAAAGATGAGAAGAATTCAGTTTTTATAGATGGTAGTAAGAAAAGAACACCAACAAATATTATAACAACGGTAAGTATCACAAATTTTTTGTTGTTCATAGAGTAGGATAAAAAGTTGGAATATAACTGTTCAAAATCGCTGAACCATTTTTCAGTCAAATTGTGAAAATTTTCAAGGAACCTTTCCTTAAATTTTAAAAGTTTCGAACTCAGCATAGGTGTTAGAGTGACAGAGATGAAAAGTGAAGCGAAAAGGACAACAGAAACTGTATAAGCGAGTTGTTTGAAAAGAAAGGAAGTAAAACCTTCAATAAAAAGTAATGGAACGAATATTGCGATAGTTGTTAAAGTTGAAGCAAAAATAGCTCCTATAACCTCATTTGTTCCATCCAATGCAGCTTTTTTTATTTCTTTTTTTTCTTCATTCTTATGTCTATAAATGTTTTCAAGAACAACTATTGAATTATCAACAACCATTCCAAGTGCTATGGAAAGTGAAGCCAAAGAGATAATGTTCAGAGTTGAATTTGAAAGGTAAAGATATATTATCCCAAATATAAGTGAAAATGGTAGAGTGAGTGATATTATTAAACTTCCAGTTAAATTTCTTAAAAATAAGAATACTATTATAACAACAAATATAAAAGCGTAAAGTATCGTTGATGAAAGGTTAGATATGGAGTTTGTTATCTGTTTTGAAGTGTCGAAAACAACTTTAACTTCAGTTCCCTGAGGATACATATCTTTGATTTGACCCAACTTTTTGTTCAACTCATTTACAATTTTAACAGTGTTAGCGTTTGACTGTTTTTGAATAACTACAACAATTCCCTCTTTACTGTTTATTTTAGCAACACCTTCTATCTCACCCTGTGAGAAATCTATATCTGCGACATTGTAAAGGTAGACAGGATTTCTACCTGAATAACCAACTACAGTTTTTGAAATTTCATCAACAGATCTGTATTCACCCGGTAATCTTGTTGAATAACTCTTTATTCCCTGTCTTATCTCTCCCAAAGGTATATTCAGGTTGTTCGCTGAAATCATCGAATTTATCTGTGAAAGAGAGATGTTATATTTTATCATATCGGGAATTCTGACTTTCACATTTACCTTTTTTTTACTTGAAGAAGTTATTGATACTGCACCAACTCCCTCTATCTGTCTTATTTTATCGAGAACAAACTTCTCAGTAAAATCATACATTTTTGCAACATCACCCTCATTTTCAAAAATTATTGCAACCGTAGCAACAGGGATCATCGATGTTGAAAATTTAAAAACCGTTGGGGTTTGAGCATCTTCAGGTAAAGAACTTTTGATAAGTTCAATCTGCGTTCTTATATCGTTCGCAGCAGCATCAAGATTTTTACCCCAGTTAAAAGTGATTGTAACAAATGAAACTGATTCCATTGAACTTGAATTAATCTCTGTAACATCGGGGACCATCGAAAGTGCCGATTCTATTTTTTTTGTTATCTGTTCTTCAACATCAACACTCGATGCTCCAGGGTAAACTGTTATAACGGAAATCTGTGGGAGTTCAATGTTAGGTAGCAACTCAAGAGAAAGATTTTTGAACGAGAGAAATCCAAATATGAGTACTATTATAAAAATTACGACGATAAGTATTGGTCTTTTTATTGATAACTTAACCATAATCACCTAACCTTTATCTTTTGACCATTTTTAACCATATCTGAACCAACAGTGATAACAGTATCACCTTCGTTCAGACCTGAAATTACTTCAACCAAAAATTCATTTTTTAAACCTGTTTTTACATCGATCCTCTTTGCAACTCCCTCCTTCATAATAAAAAGATACTCTTTTTCCTGTTCGTTTTTCAAAGATTCGAAAGGAACAAGAAGGACATTCTCTTTACGCTCAAGCAGTATCTTAACTGTACACCCCTTATTTATAAGGTTCCCCTTACCATAAAACAAAACATCGACGCTTCCAAGGTTAGTATAGTTGTTTGGATACTTCGAAACTCTAACAACTCTTCCATCAAACTTCTGTTCATCAACTTCAACAAAAGCTAAAGTGCCATTTTTTATCATTCCAAGAATTTCTGAAGATACGGTTACCTTGGCTATCTTTTTTGCATCATCAACTATCATACAAACAGGGGTTTGATTTGTAACAAAATCTCCTTTGTTTAAAGATAGTTCATAAACCGTGCCATCCACAGGAGAGACCACTTTCGCTTTTTCAAATGAAACTCCAGGTATAGACCTGTCAAGTTCCGCAACAACCTGATCTTTCTTTACATAATCACCCTCTGAAACCTTGTACTCCAAAAATCTTCCGGGAACATCTGGAAAAATCTCTGTCTGTTTGTATCCTTCTATCTTTCCATAAAAATCTTGATATATTTTTATTTCTCCCTTATTTACAATTTCATAGGAAACCGTTCTAACAATCTCTTCAGTCTTAATAGGTTTATTTCTCATTTTTGAAAATAGAACAAGTATCACTAAAACTATAATGACAGATAAAATAACAAAAAATTTTTTCATTTTTTCCTCCTTACAGAACTCCAAGATAATTTAAAATTGAAAGTTTATTAACTATTACATCGTATAAAGATTTCAAATAACCAACCTGAGCACTTACATACCTTGTTTCAGCATCATTATAATCTAACTGACTTATTATTCCCCTATTGTACTGTTCGTTGGCTGTTATGTAAGCCTCTTTTGAAAGGGAAAGGGTGCTTTCAAACACCTTAAGGTTCTCTTTTGAATTTTCATAGTTTCTCAGTAGAAGTTCAAGGTCAACAGGTATTCTATCTTTTAAAAGTAGATAACTCATATTAAGCTGTTTTTCCTGTCTTTTTGATTTTAAAATGTTTAATACCCTACTCCCACCTGATAGAATATCCATAGAAAGTGAAATACCAAGATTGTAGGAACCATCAAAATATGTAGAATCCTGAATATAAGAATAATAGTTTTTATAATTATAAGAGGTAAAAAATGCTACATTCGGTAGAAATGATGAGGAATTGAGTAAAGTTCCCTTTCTCGCCATCCTTTTTGAAAGTTCAAGATTTTTCAACTCACTTTTATTTTTAAAACATATATCCAACAGATTATCTTTAGAAATCGAATCAATCTTAATAGTGTCAAACTTTTCAAAAATATCAAAAGATATGGAATCCGTTAAAGTCAAAGTATCTGTTATATCCATACCGAGCATAAATTTTAAACTGTTGAGAAGATTATCCCTCTGTTTTATAAGATTGTTCAACTCAATTTTACTGTTCTGGAGATCTATCTCTGATGACAACTTTTCCAATTTACTCGAAGTTCCAAGATTATATTTAGATACTGTAACCTTGTAATGTTCATCCTTTGACTTAAACATTTTTTGGTTTACTTCTATCATTTTGTCAAAAAGTTTTACGGAAAGATAGATCTGTATTATTGAGAATTTGATATCCCTTCTTGTTTTTTCAAGATCGTTTTTTGACATCTGGAGTTTATCCTTTGAAACCATATAACCTAAAACGAGTTTACCTCCAAGAAAAATCGGCTGAGATAATTTTACATCAAAAGAATAGTTATTCTGTTCTCCAACTTTTATCTTCATGGGTCCATACATCGTGTTAACATAAGTTGTTGGTACTGTATCAAGCCTTACAAAAGTTCCAGCAGCGGAAACTTTTGGTAAAAAATTTGAAACTGAAAGAAGAAGATCCTCATTAGCAATACCGACATTCTCTTCATATATTTTTATCTGAAGATTGTCCCTGTAGGCTTTTTCTATAGATTCATCGAGAGTTAACCCTCCCAAAAATGAAAAATATAGAAAGAAAAAGATAAAAGATAACTTTTTATACATTTTTACTCCTTACTTAATATTTTTATAACATTTTCTTTTAAATATTTTATCCTTTTTTGATCGATCTGTATATCAAAAAACATCACCCTTGAAATCTCCATATGGATCAAACCAACTATCATCATAGTCATTATTTCACTGTTAAAATCTTTGAAAAGATTTTTTTCTATTCCTTCTTCTATGATATCCTTCAATATTTGAAACCTTTTTACAACTATCTTTTTATCTATATTTTTTGAAAAATCAACTATCTGGTTGTTCAGGTTGACATTGTTCATCGTGAAAAATTTTATCTTTGAAACATTTTCTAACATTATTTTAAAAAATGTATCTATATATTTTTCAATTTTCAAAGAGGGTGTATCCATTCTTTCAACAGCATTTAAAATCTCTTCGTTACAGTTATTGAGTGAATAGTTTATAGTTGAAATGAAAAGATCCTTTTTGTTTTTGAAGTACAAATATACTGTACCTTTTCCAACCCCTGCTTTTTTTGCAATACTTTCAATATCAGTTTCAAAATAACCTTTCTTTCCGAAAAGTTCCAAAGAGGCTTCAATAATTTTATTTTTCTTATCCATTTAATAAATATAATTAAAACTGACCAGTCAGTCAAGATTTTTTTTTAAATTTCTATTGAAATTTTGAATTAATTTATTATACTAAAAATAATAAAAAAGGAGAAATATGATTGTTGAATGTCCAAAATGTCATAAAAAATATGAGATTGAAGATATGTATATTCCAATAGGTGGTGCTCCGATAAGATGTCCAAACTGTAAAAACATTTTTGGTATATATGTTGAACCTATAGATATTCCAATGACAGAAGTTGCAGATGAAAATATATCAACTCCAGTTGAGACAAAAAGTGAAGACAAAATAGAAGAAACCTTGGAAAAACCAGATTTTGGGGAGAGGTCGATTACTCCAGAATTTCAGGAAACAAAGGCTGAGGAAGAGAAGCCAACCTTTCCTGATACAGACCAATTTGGGAAATTTTCCAGTGAGGTAGCGGAGAATCCATTTGTAAAACAGGATACCCAACCAAAGGTTGAAGAGGTGAAAAAGGAAGAGCCTTTCGTAAATCCTTTCGCTCAACCTCAGCAACCTCAACCTCAAAAACCAGCAGAACAAACCTCACAAACACCTGATTTTGGAGTCCCTCCAGCATTCACCCAGCCAAAGTTTGAAGAGGTGAAAAGGGAAGAGCCTTTCGTAAATCCTTTCGCTCAACCTCAACAACCTCAACCTCAAAAACCAGCAGAACAATCCTCACAGATACCTGACTTTGGAGTCCCTCCAGCATTCACCCAGCCAAAGGTTGAAGAGGTGAAAAGGGAAGAGCCTTTCGTAAATCCTTTCGCTCAACCTCAACAACCTCAACCTCAAAAACCAGCAGAACAACCCTCACAGACACCTGACTTTGGAGTCCCTCCAGCATTCACCCAGCCAAAGGTTGAAGAGGTGAAAAAGGAAGAGCCTTTCGTAAATCCTTTTGCTCAACCGCAACAACCTCAACCTCAAAAACCAGTTGGAGTTGCAGGAAGGGGTTCACCTGTTTTTGATGTTCTACTTGCAGGTTTTAATCTACCACCAGATTTTAAGTCTTTACCTGAAAATGTTCAAAAGGCACATAAAGATGCTGTAAAACTCGCAAGACAACTTGCTAAAGATATACTTCTCTACCATAAAGATGATGTTGAAAGGGGCCTTGCTTCCGGAAATATCAAAGATGTGTTAAAAGATGAAATTGAAAAATCTTACAAATTTTATTCCCAAAGGATACCTGCAGAAATCGTAAATTCCACAAACTATTTTAACGAAGCATTAAATAAAATTATCTGTAAGGGGCAGAATTTATTTTAATACTTGAAAGCTGAACCACCAACGAACTCTCTTAAAACTGAGGTATGTGGAATTTTTTCTATAGAGATCTCCTTAAAAAAGGATAATATAAAAAGTAACCTTCTTGAATCAAGATAGAAATCACTTTTTTCGTCTATTTCCTGCAATAGGGGTTTTGCAAAATTTTTTAAAACGGAGAGTTCATACAAAAGGGAAGAATTGAAAAAGAAATCCGCACTCTCCTGATAAGGAAAAATATTTTTCTCTTCTCCATCACGAACATGTTTCCACATTTTTAAAGTGGTTTCAGCAGAATGGTTTCTAAAAAGGTAATCCCTCACTATCCTTCTTATCAATCTGTTATCTGTTGTAGAGATTCTATGTGTATTATCTATGTTTATCTGAGTTAAAGCTGAAACATATATTTTCAATTTTATCTCTTTAGGGATCGTTTCGGTTAACCTTTCATTCAATCCGTGTATTCCTTCAACTATTAGAACACTATTCTCTCCCATCTTCAATTTTGTCCAATCTGAGGATCTTTTACCTGTTGGAAAATCGAATTTTGGATTCAATATCTCTTCACCCTTTATCAGGGAGTTCAAATTTTTATTGAAAAGTTCAACATCCAAAGCATCGATGGATTCAAAATCTTTTTTCCCATCGTCCCCTACTTTCACTTTATCGTTATCAAGAAAATAGTCATCAAGAGAGATTCCAACAACTGAAAGTCCTAAAACTTTTAACTGTATCAATAACCTTTTCAAAAAGGTTGTTTTTCCTGAAGATGAAGGACCAGATATAAGAATCATCTTCAACTTGCCTCTCTGAGAATCAACAAAGTTGGCTATCTCTACAATTTTCTTCTCATGCAAGGCTTCACAAACATGTATCAATTCAAATATTTCATCATTTTCAATAGACTCTTTAACATTCTTTACTGATCTCCATCCCAAAATTTTTGCCCACTTTTCAGATTCGTTGAATATTGAGAAAAGTTTTTTCTGCTCACTTTTCACATTATCTTTTGAAATGTAAACGATAAACCCTGGAGGATAATATTTTATGAAAGAACCTTTTAAAACTGAAGTAGAGTTAACAACAGGAGTAAAGAAGAACTCTTTCACATTGTTATATTCGCAAAGAAAAGCACCATTTATTTCAGAATTGCTCAGAAGTTCAAATTTATCCTTTTCATATTTAAAAATTTCAAGAAGTTCCTCTTTCGTTTTATACTTTGAAGAAAAATTTTCCCCACCATCTATCCTTTTTTCGATAATCTCATTTATTTTTGCAATATCATTTTCACAGAGTAAAACATCTGAAAAAACTTCACAGTAGAGTCCTCCGTTTATAGTATGTTCAACATTTAGTTTTGAATTTTTAAAGTTTGAAATTACAATATCCTTTAAAAGTAAAATTAAACTGTTTTGAAGGACGAGTTTTCCGTAGAATGAGTCAGAAAAAATAGGGTTCTTCTCTCTATAGAGCGAGCCATCCTCAAGTGGAAGAAACCTGTTTTTTCTTTCGTAACAAACAATTTTTCTTTCCATAATTTTTTAGCTGGTGGGCGGATTTGAACCGCCGACCCGCGCTTTACGAAAGCGCTGCTCTACCACTGAGCCACACCAGCGGAGTAAAAATTTTACATTCAAAAATTTTGATGTCAACAATCATTTTAAAAATATAATCTTGTCGGAAAATTCTTCATTCCCTTCATAAAAGATTTTGAAAAAGATTATTTTTGAAGAAATTTTCAGATTTGATAAATTTAAGTTATATCCGTTAACACCCTCTTTAAGAGAAAAGTTATAATTAAAAATATTTCTTCCTGAAACATCATAAAACTTTACAATCACCTTTCCATCCTTAGGAGAGTACAAAGATAATTTTAAATCTTTTGAAATAATCTTTTTATCAAAAGATAAAACTTTGAATACTTTTGCTGGATAACAATATTCAAAATCTTCCACATTCAGTTTAAGTTCAAAAAAATCGATTATCCTTCTAAGCCACCCGGATTTTGAGGAGATAGAATCCATGTCAACGATATTTCCAAATTCAAAAGATGAAGCTACAGTTCTATACTTCTCATCTTTGAAAGATATAGCGTAAACGCTGGATGAATTATAGAAAACTGTTTTTGAACCATTTACAGTATCAATTAAATCAAGATAATATGAAGGAGTGTAGTTAAGATTTATAAGCTCAGATATCGTTCCATCCTTTCCATAGAGAATTGAAGGTGATGTTGATGTTCCATCACTTTTAGGTTTAACATTACAAACCGTGTTGAAATTGTATCCATTCGAATACAAAGGATCCCAATAGAAAACCTCTCCACCTTCAATATAAAGTTTTAAAACTCCTTCTTTTAAAAGTGAATCTATTTTTGAGGCTACCTCATCTGAAGAAGGTATAACTCCATTGTTTGGATAAGAACCTGTTACTAGAAATATGAATCTATAATTTTTTACATTATCAGGATCTATGTTTTTAAGGTTGTCTCCAACATAACCCCATGATCTAAGAATGGAATCCAAAAAGTATGGTGAGTTTGAGGATTTTGAATAGTCAAGTATAAGATAATCCTTTCTGTTTATATAAACTTCTTTAAAAAGTGTATCTGAAAAACCAAGTGTGTCAATGTAAATACCTTTCACAGATACTTGGCAGAATGTGTCAACGTTTTGAACAAAACCTTTAAAACCTTCAAGATAGATAGAATTAAGACCTTCCAAACTTTCAACATCGACATACTCGGGAGATACTTTTAATACGGTTGTATCATCTGAACTCAAAAAGACTCTTAATTTTCTATCCTTTTCAGTTGAAAGATTTTTAAGTTTTACTGTAAAATTGATTGTATCAAAGGAGGTTATATTGGTTTCTTTAGAAAAGAACTTTATAGAATCTATTATTGTTTCTGGTGCCTTTATAAAAAATCTTCTTCTTGAAGATAGAGTTGAATCCATATTGAAAAATTTGAAACCTAACGAATCGTAAGTGTTATTTTTTGTATCATCTTTTATTTTGAAAAGTATCGAATTTTTTGAGTACGATGTATCTGAAGGAAAAATAGTATCTTTGAAATTAAACAGATATGAATATGCTTTTATATTGTTTGAATATGTAAAAAGTGAACATGAGAGAGAATAGAGTGTATCAATACCTTTGTTTTCTACCAAGAGGTAAATTGTTCCAGAATCTGCAGATGTGAAAATACCGTCTGGCTGATTAAAGAAAAAAAGTGAATCCTTTACAATGATCTCTTTTATAGAAGGATAAAAGATGGAGTTTGTTATAACAGAGTATGCACTGTCAGGTTTATAACAATTTTTGAAAGCATAAAATCTTATGGTATCATCAACATTACCTTCAAGATAAAATGATACCTCTCCATTAATATCGCTGAGTTTAACATCGATAAGTGAATCTTTAATAAGGTATGAAACTTTTGCATCCTTAACAGGTTGACCGTTCGTCTTACTATAAACATGGAGTAAAAAATTGTACTCAGATGAAGGAATGGTTGAAGAAACATCAATACAAAGGGAGTCAAATGAAGTATAAAATTCAAGTGAAGGATCACCTAAAAGGTTGTACTGCTCAAAATACCTTTTTCCAGTTGAAGGGAAGGAATTGTAAACAGAAAGTTTTGCAAAATATATAAGATCTGAAAGATTCGTATAATTTGAATCAATATAAAAATCAAAAAATCTTCTTTCCATAACATCATCTTCATCCCAATATGAATAGACTGATGAACCGAGATAGGAAACAGCACCACCATTACCTTTTTTAACCCAGGTTTCTCCAAAACAATCTGAGGAATATGCATAGTTACCTGTAAGACAAGCGTAACTTGAAACGAAAGGATAAAGATCGTTGTTCGTAAGATTTAAAACGTCACTCTGGTAAAAAATTGGACCTGCCCAATATGTAACGTCTCCATGTCCAGAATATACAGCAATAGATCTTCCACTGTTAATTGCTGTTGAAACATTTGTTCCAGTTCCATAGTAATAAAATAAAGAATCAACTTCCATTCCTATACTTCTCAATCTATCCATAACATAAAGGTTTGTTGACTCTGCAACCTGATGGTAACTCCCATCATCAGAAGCCATAAAGTATCCTTTCTTTGTCCAACCGTTTGTGTTGGAAAAGAGAGAATACTGGTATGTTATATTTTTTGAAACAATATTTTTCAAATAAACAGTATCCTGAACTGGAAACCTTCCTATACCAACATCAGGCAAAAAATCTGAACCTTCAAGTGTAGAATAGTAAAGATCTGTTGGTGGATAATCAGTTTCGGTTCCTACATAGTTAGGGATTATATTAACATCTCCAACAAGTAGAACATATTCAAGTGGAACGGTTGTGTTGTTATAAACATTTTGTATACCATTTTTTATTTCCTCTTCTGTGGAACCAACAGTATCTATAAGAAGTATTTCAGTATAATACCCTTCCTTCTTTTTCAAGTCCACAAAATCATCTATGTAAGGTTTCATATTTGAATTAACAACGAAAAGAAATTTCTCTTTCAAAGAACTCTTCTCTTCAAAATCTGTTTTTAAATTTTCAGATACTTCAAAATCTATTCGATCAAAAAAGAAGAGTTTGTTCGTTTTTCTTTCATAAACCATCGGATTAACTTCAACCTGATAAACAAAATATCCTTTTCTTTTCCCAACAAATTTTAAATCTAAAACTTCTTCCGGGTACTTTTCATCAGAATTATAGAACCTTTCATCTATGAAAAACTCATTTTCATTTTTAGATTTTATTAAAGGCTTTTGTAAAGGATATATACCTTTATCAGGTATTTTTATGTCTACCAACTTTTTTTCACCTATAGAGACATTTTTTAAACCAACATCCTTTTCCTTTGAAAAGAGTAAAAACCTGTGAGATGGAAGCTCTGGGTATCCAAATTTTGTAGTTTTAAAACCATTCTTTACGGCTATTTTTAGAAAACCATCTTTTAAAGAGTATTCAAAACTTTCAAGTTTTATACTGTATTTTAAAGAATTTTTTTCTATTTTAAACCCAACTTCAGAAGTTTTTCCAATCTTGTAAATTTCAGTTGAATATAAAAGGGTAAAGAATAAAAATAGAAAAAAGAAATTAAGAATTTTTTTCATAAACATTTTCCTTTTTACTTTATAATAAATATACTTTATATAGTTTATTAGTCAATACTATTGACTGAAATTGACAAGTATAATATAACTTTATATAAAAGGAGGTTGAATGAAATATCCAATTCTATTACTTCTTCTCTTATCTTTGGTTTCATGTTCTTTTGGACCTGTTTACGTATATAACTACCAACCTGTCATAAAAATTCTTGCAGATTCCACAGAAGCAAAATTTTTTGTTAAAGATCTTTCTCCTGATGGATGGTGGTCAGGTGATGGAGTTGATTCTTTGTATTTTAAAATCCAGTTATCGGAAACAAAAAAAGTTAAATCCTATGTAACTGATATCAAGTTCAATCTGGTGACAGAGGATTTTGGAAGTGTTTTTGAGGATAGAGTTTCCTTTATCACTCCATTGGAACTATCTGGAACAAAATCTGATACATTAACTTTACCCCTTTCGATAGATGAAAGGAGTGCTTACTATGTTGATCTATCTGATGGGATAAACGACAATGTTGGAACAGCTGTTTTCATAATTAAAGCAATATATTATGATGAGTTTGGAAAAAGTTACGAATCACTACCATTCTACCTTCCAGTAAAAGTTATAAAACCATGAGGTGAAATATGAAAAAGATAGTTTTAATTTTATTTTTAACACTTTTACTTACCTCCTGTTACACATCACCAACTTCAATAAAATACTTTCAACCTGTACTTGATATAGATATGAAGGATACACTCAATTTTTCAATTCCACTCGGTAACGATTCAGTCTGGGATAACGATGATGTTGATTCTTTATATGAGGATCTTGTTATTTTAGAGAATGAAGGTCTCAACGCTTACATAACAGAGATAGCATGGGAAATCTACGATTACTCTGATAGAAGAAGAGAGGATTATACTAAAATATTTTTAAACCCTGTAAAGGTTGATGGTAAATCAACTGACACATTATCACTTCTTTTCTTTTTGAGTGGTTTATCTGCTTCCAGACTTGATGAGAACGATGGTTCAAAAGATAACGTTGCTTACGGAACAATAAGATTGAATATAAAATTTTATGATGATTACGGCTTGACATACACTTCCAAAACATTCTATAAATACGTAAAAGCTGTTGTAAAGTAGAAAGGGGTGTTTTATGAAAAATTTTCTTTTGTTATCAATTTTTTTCCTTTTTACAATATCCTGCTCGATTGGTCCTATTCCTGTTTATTATACTCAACCTATTGTAACAATTCTTGATGATACTCTTGAAGTTGTCTTCTCTGTTCCAGATAAGGATGCATCAGGATGGAACCATTATAACCCTTCAAACATAGGTTCAGATACAGTTTACCTTTCACCAGAAGTTTACGAAAAAACTGGCATAAAATCCTTTATCGAAAAGATAGAATACAGATTTTTAGTAGATGGGAACACCATTCAGAAAGAAACTTATGAATTCGATATACCTATAGAAACATTTGAAAAGGATACCATAAGTTTACCTGAACTTATGATAGTTATAGATGAACAACTCGCTTATACTATTGATACTGAGGATGGTTTTGCTGATAATGTTGGAAATGGAATAATTGAACTTTTAGTTTATTATACAGATTTGAAAGGTGAAGGATTTTCATCGGTTCCCATAAGGAGAAGATTTAAACTTGTTAAACCTTTAACATATTGACTTTTTAACAGTTATCGAATATTATTTAACGAAAGGAGGTATCAAAAATGAAGAAAAATATTTTCTTTCTTTCAATCATATTGATAATAACTTCCTGCACTCTATATGTACCAACACCAGATTTCACGATAACCTGGATAGATCCTTTAGGAAGTGTAATAGATGCTACAACAACTGAAGTTTTAATTTCAACCATTGATGTTGAAAATAACACTTCCTATGAAACTATTCTTGACAGGATTTCTTACGATTACATCTATAATGGTGATGTTATCTATGATGGACAGGATTTATGGAACATATATGCACTTTTACCAGCATCTGTAGTTGATACTGTAGAAGATGTTACCGTAAAAGGAAAAGCAACCATTGAAAATATTCCGATCCCTGTTCCATCATCCATTTACACTTATATGGATTCAAGAAATATAGAAGGTGTAACACTTAGAATATACATAAGTGGTACAGATAATATAAATAAAACTAAAAGAACAACAAAGTATGTAGATTACGGAATAGCAAGATATTAAAATCTTTTAAAGGGGAGTTAAAAACTCCCCTTCAATTTTTCCTTCACCCTTTTTAAATTATCTTTTAACTTTAAATAGTTTTTATCAACACCAACTCCCTTTTCAAAACTCTCTCTCGCATTCTCATAAGAACCAAAAAGGTTATCAAGGTGAACTGGAAGTATACCAAAAAATCCAGATGAAAGATAAAAGAGTAAAATCCTTTCTCCAAAATATCCTTCTTCAAAATATGATGCTCCAAGATTGTTGTAAGCGAGCGAAGATTTGGGTGATATATCAACTATCCTTTCCATCATCTTCCTCGATTTTAAACCCATTCCCAAATTTTTGTATGTAAGTCCAAGGTTGTAAAGAACTCTAACATTTTCTGGCTCAACCTTTTCTGCCTTTTCGAGAAAATATAAAGATTTTAAATATTCTTTTTTATATGCATAAAGTGTACCAAGGTTTATAAGTGAGTTTGTGTAAAGGGTATCAAGTTGATAAGATTTTAAAAGGTTAAACTCAGCCTCTTGAATATTTCCGTTCTTCATATAGTAAAGCCCAAGGTTGTTTGTTCCAACTACCGATTTCGGATTCCTTTTAACCACATAAGACCAGAGTGATATTTCACTTTTAAAATTGGGAATGTATATTAAAGTTAAAATTAGAAAGAAAGTTGAATAGATTACCAAAAAGTACTTGCCAAAATCTTTTAACTTCAAAAAGAGGAAGTATAGAAATAGTATGAAGGAGAAGGATGGTAAGAAAAGGTACCTATCTGCAAAAAGGTTTAAAACTGGAATGAAATTTGAGATGGGAAGATAGTTTATTAGAAAAAATAGGAATGGGAATAGAATAAATTTTTCCTTTCTCAATCTGAATACGAAAAAAAGCAGTACAGTAAGAATTATAAGATTAAGAAAGAAAATTGCTAAATTCTTTTCACTTATTGGGACATAGTAATCAACAACAAGTGGATAGGGGAGAAAAAGATTTTTAATATATTTTAAAAATATGTAAGGCTGTATCTTTAAAATATCTAAATAGGTAGCATCCCTAAGCATCCTGTTTTCTTTAAAAAACCTATCCATATTTTTAAAATCAGGTATATAGAAACCAAAAATCGAACCGAACAAAAGAATGAATAAAAATGAAAAAAGTATTACCGAAAAAATTATAGTGTAAAATTTTTTATCAATATTTTTTTCAAATATCCTATCATATACAAAAAAAATGAAAGGTAGAAATATAGCTACCTCTTTCGAAAGGATCGATAGAATCAAAAACAAAACAGAAAAAACTCTTCTCCCTTCAATATGGAAATAAAAAGAAAGCATTGAAAAAATATAAAGAAAAAGTTCCTTTCTGTGTGTTATTATAAGTATATTTTCAACATGAACCGGATGGAAAGAAAATAAGAATATGGATAGAAAGGAAAAGAGTTTACTTTCGGTTATCCTGTAACTTAACAAGGAAGTCAGGAATATTGTAAAAATATAAAGTATAAGATTTTCTAACCTATAAAAGATTACCTTATCTTTAAAAAAGTACCTGTCAAAGATTATTGATATCTTTCTAACAGGTCTTTCTGAAAGTTTTATGGAAAAGAGATCCTTCAAACTATCAACAGAATCGTCCTCAAATATCGTTGGATAATCATCAAACTGGAAAGGATAGTTCAAAGATGTTATTAAAGGTAAAACCGACAGGATTGAGAAGAATAAAAGAAGTAATAAAAAATCATTTTTTGAAATCTCTAAAAAACTCTTCCGTTTCTTCTGAGCAATCTTTCCACCTTTTGTATTCTTCTTCATAGTTAACTTCTCCTTTCACCTTTTCAACGATCCTTTCAAAATTCTCTCTGTAGGATAGATCACTTATATAGTATATAGGCATATCTTTGTAGATTTCCCTGTGAACTGGAATATCCATACATAAAACTTTTTTCCCAAGATGTATACCTTCAGCAACAGGTAAGGAAAAACCTTCATCATCTGAAAGGTAAACTATCAAAAAAGAATCGTTCATTATCCTTTCAAAATCAGAAAAAGAAATGTAACCTCTGTAATCATAATTTTCAACATAATTTTTAAGATTTCTATCATCCATCCTTCCTGTGATAAGAATTTTTTTATCCTTGAAAACTTTCTTCAGGTCATTTGCAAGTTTCAAAGATAGTGGAATGTTTTTTCTTGATTTAAGGGTTGAAGGTATAAGAATATAGTAATCATTCTGCTTTTCATATTTTCTATAAGTATCGAAACCGTTGTAAATAACTCTACTTTTTTTAGAGTTCAGATTTTTAAACCTTTTGGAATACAAATTTTTACAATTTTTCGTTATGAATATTATGCCATCAGATTTTTTAGAAATAAGGTTGTACTCTATTTTCCAATACAATCTCGTAAAAATGTTTTCACCAGAACTTTTCTTTTCAGGTATGAAATCATGAACAGTTGAAACCGTTTTATAAAATTTTAAAAATGTTGAACTCTGTTTTGGCATATAGAAAAGATCAACCTTTAAGATTAAAGCCAAGAATGGGAAAATCAACTGCTCATAGAAAAATTTGGTAAACCTGTTGAAAAATGGAACTGTTATATAGGTAAAATCGTTTCTTTCAATTAAATCTTTATCTTTCCTCTTATTTATTAAAACAAAATAATTATTTTTTTTATCGGTAAAATTTTTAAGAATCATAATTATATGTGTAGAAACTCCACCACCTTTTGAAACCGTTGTTGCATCAACAAGTATATTCATTTTACTTCCTTAAAAAATTTTTCATCCCTTTGAAAAAATCATACCTCGCTTTAAAAGGTAAGAAACTCTTTTCCTTCAAAATCTGAAAAGCCATAACAAAAGGTTCCACAAAAATCATAATGAAAGCGAAAAGGACAAGATTTTTGAAATCAAAATTTTTCAAAACAAAATACAATCTGTTCCTTTGCAAAAAATACCTTTTATTTTTTAGATCCGATGACGAGTGTTTATGGAAAACAACCATATTTTCATCAAAAAGTATTTTCCACCTTCTTTTTAATCTTACAGATAGATCTATATCCTCATAGTACATAAAATACTTTTCATCGAATCCCCTTATATTTTCAAAAATTTCCCTTTTTATTATGAAGAAGGAGCCTGTTAGATGGAGTTTCCTTTTATCAAAATTGATATTTTTGTTGAGTATATTATAGAAAAATAATATTTTTGAACCAAAAGATTCAATATCTTTTTTATTTTTATCCTTAACCAAAGGAACAACAATATCATCTTTTAAACATTTTATCCTTTTAAAAAGATCCGCTTCGAAAAGTATGTCATCGTTCGTAATTATAAGATAATCCTTTTTTGTAAATTTTGATGCATAGTTTACCGCTTTCCCATAACCTGCACCATAAAGTTTAAAAACTTTTACCCTATCATCATTTAAAGAAAAATCTATTTCTTTTGTTAGAACAACTATAACATCACCAATATTCTCACTCAGAAATATTCTTATCTGATCTTCAAAAACATTTGAATAAATGGGCACTATCAAAGTGAATCTATCCATACCTTTTTATCCCTTTAAGTTCACTAAAACCTTCATAAAGACCTTTAAGGAACCAAAAAAATTTTTTTGTTTTAAAGAGATGAAAATAAGATGAAATAAAAGTTCCTATAAAAAAGAATAACCAATTTTTTATAGAGTGAAGTTCGTAATTTTTAAAGAATAGAAAAACTCTATTCCTTCCCTCCCAGAAAACTTTTATTGGAGAGTATTCGCTCATACTGTTCTCAATTTTTGTTGATGCTGAAATGAAATGGTAACCAACAGTATCAGGTGTAAAAAGTATTTTTTTGTTTTTTCTTTTCAACCTCAAAGAAAAATCAACATCCTCAAAATACATGAAAAACCTTTCATCAACCATACCCTCTTTAATAAAATCTTCTTTAAGAAAATAACATATTGACATTGAAAAACCTTCGACTTCTCTATTTTCCAACTTTAAATTTTTGTATTCTTTTTTATGAAAGTTCTTGTAAGGTCTTAAAAATTTTCCAACAGAGTCACCAGCAGAATCAATGTATCTCCCATCGTAACTTAAAACCAATGGTGCAAAAAAAGAGTAACCTTTGAAATTAGAAATATTTTTCAAAGATTTTTCTATAAAATCCTTTTCCAAAAAAGTATCGTTGTTTAAAAGTAAAATATTTTCATATTTTGCCTGTCTAACTCCAAGGTTAACGGCAAAGCCAAAACCTTTATTTTCTGACAATCTGAAAAGTGTAACATTCTTTAACTTTTCTAAAAAATAAAAAAAACTTTCATCTTTACTGTTATTATCAACTACTATAACCTCTCCATATCCTTCAGTCTGCAGATTTAGAGAGTTTATAAGTTTTTCAGCAAACTTTTCTCCGTTATAGTTTATTATGACAACAGATATATTACCTTTCAACAAAGAATTTCCCCTTCATCTTTTTACCATCAATATCAAGTATATAAAAGTAAAGTCCACTTTTAAAATTTTCTATGTTGATAACTATTTGATCATCATTTTTAATACCACTTTTTTCAAAAATTTTTTTTCCATCAGAAGTGTATATGAAAATATTATAAAATCCTTTGTATCCTGAAAAAAGGTTTACAATATTTCTTGCAGGGTTTGGATAGGAGTAACTTTTAACTGTATCTTTTACAAAAAATTCTATTATAGTATCTATGGCAGAAACGTTTCCATAAATATCTTTAGCCTCTACAAAAAGTACATTTTGCCCATCTCCTATCTTATGTATTTTTCCATAGTTTTGATAAAGAAAAGTTTTGTAATGTTTTTGTAATTTATATATTTTTAAGTCGTCAAGGTAGATAAAGTAATCCCTATTTAAATTTTCGTTGAAAACTATTTTCAAATATCCAGAATCTGCTTTTAAAACGAATCTCTTCCAGTTAGTTATTTCACCATCTAAAACTTTTAGCACTTCACCATTCAAATATATTTTAAAAGAGGAATCCCCAAAAAGTCCCTTGTAATAAAAAGAAATGATATTTTCCTTCTGGGGAAGAAATATTTCGAATGAGAAATTTTTTGAAAATAGAGAGTAAGGTTTAGAGTAGGATGTTGAGTCCCAGAGATGTAGATCACCTGAAAAGTTGTCAGGTATAGAATCACAATTTTCATTATAGAGAGTAAAGGAGTTTGAGTGTGTTATCTGATACTCTTTTATAGGTGAAAAATCGTAAGAACTTTCAAAAAAGATTTCAAAATCGTTCTCTCCTATCTGGGCGAGAGAAATATTCTTTACTGGAAGTGGTGAAAAAGTGTCCTGAATGTTGTAGGATAAAAATTCCTTTTTTATTATTCCAAAATCTTTATCAAGTGAAAGGTTTATATAATCTTTGTAAAGAGTTTTAAATGTTGAAAAATCTTTTGGAAAAAAGAGTTTTATACCTCTGTATTTTTCATTTTTCGTTCTGTTCAAAACCAAAGAATTTTTAAAATCACAGGAAACATCAACATCGTCGATAAAGAAGAAGTCATCCCTTTTTAAAATTTTTAAATTTTTCAGATCATTAACCAAATTTGAAGTTTTAATAGAAGATAAGGTTAAGTCTGAATAGGATGAATCAAAATAGAAATCATAGTATTTTTCAACTATCCCTTCAGATATTTTTTCTGGATCACTTAAAGTGTCAACAACAGTTAGGATCCTATCGTATGGAAAACCGTTGTAAGGTACAATTCCTTCAGAACCAACTATGTAGGATACATAATCTTTCAACTCGTACGATACTTCAAGACATTGCATTAAACATGCATCAAAAACAAGTAAATCAGTTTTTTTACCTGTTTTTTTATATATATCCACAAAAATATTTTTTAGTTCACCTTCAGTTACAGAAATAAAATCGAAAGGATGGTTATCAAAAAATATAGATTTGTTTTTTGTTGTAAAGTTGTACCATCCATTCCCATGATCCCAGAGAACCATAATTCTTAAATCGTAATCGAATCTATAGAAGTTGGAGAAGAAATTTGAAATGTTTTTAAAATCACCAGAATTTGTATTTTCAGAAACTTTTAAAGTTTCACTCTTTCCTTCATATATTTTCAATGTATAGGAGAGAGTATATGAATCAAGAAAAATTATAATATCAGTATTTTTTAATTCTTTTGAAATTTGAACCATCTGATCATAATTTTTTAAAAAACCATTATACATGTTATTGTCAGCACAGAAATAACCTATAAAAAGATTTCTCGATATCAGAAAAGTTGGTAAAAGGAGTATAAAAAAGAGTGATAACTTTTTCATAAAAAAGGTGGGGTTTTTAAACCCCACCCGATCTTTTTTTAGAAACTAAGAGTCAATGTGACTCTATGTCCATTCATATAATTATCTGAAAGAAGTCCCATCTCAGTATAGGAATAATCTATCCCAATATCCATTCCAGAGAATCCATACTTGAAACCTATACCTGCTGTTAGATTCTCTATCTTTTCGTTCTGTGTTAGATCATCCATGTTGTCAAGAACATATTTGAACTTTTCCCAGTTGAATATGTATCCCAACCTTATAAAAAGTATTTTTGAAAGGTTGTATTCCATTCCAAATCTAACGTTCTCTGTTCCATCGTTTGGATTCTGGAATTCAAGTGTTGTTGTCATAAAATTGGTTGGACCTTCAAGAATGTCATAAGCAAGGCCAAAGTTGAAGTTCATAGGAAGAGTGTAGGTATCAGTTTTGTAATATATGTTAAGTGGTGTTTGACCATCAGTCCATTTTGGATAGTTGTCTGTCAAAATTGTTCCACCTGCAAACATTCCTTCAGATCCAAAATTTCTGATAGACATTCCTATTCTCAATGATTTGAAACCAGTTTTATAGAGTGCTCCAGCGTCAAACGCTATAATTGTTGAGGTTGCATCAACTATTTTTTCCTGTATATATTTCAAAGTTATTCCTGATGTCAACTTATCGGTGAAGGATTTCGCATATGATGCTCCAAAAAGATAACTTGATGCAGAGAAATATTCACCCGTTCCTTCTGGCTTTTCAACGGTTGTTATCTCCATCTGTGGCATTGTCATTATTCCAGCCTGTAAACCAAAAGAACCCATTATTCCCATAGGAGCAACGAAACCTATATAGGAATAGCTTATTTCCGCTGGATATTTAACATAGTTTAAAAGTATTCCCATCTTGTTCATAGCTGCTATACCTGCAGGGTTGTAATAGAGGGCTGATGGATCATCAGCGACAGAAACAAATGCTCCGCCCATCGCGGCTGCCTTTGAGCCAACCAGAATCTTTAAAAATTGGGCACCTGTGGTTCCCTCATTGAAAGAATAGGCAAAATTTGCTAAAAGGGTAACAGAAATGATTATAAATAATAATTTTTTCATTCTTCCTCCTACTTAATTATAGCAAATTTGCCAATTTTTGTTTCACCGTTAGGTGTCTGGACATGGTAGATGTATATTCCTGGTGCTGGTATCTGATCGTTTTTAGTCAACACATCCCATTCTGCGTAACCTTTTGTCAGGTCATAAGCTGTAGTTGTCTTGTTATCTTTCGTAATACTTATTTCAACATCATGGTTAATTGTTGCTATAAGATCACCTGAAAGAGTGTATATCCTTATAGTGCATTTATCTGGAAGATTTGTAAATAGTATCCTTCTGTAGTTGTAATCGAGATCAAGTTCACTTCTTACAACATAAGGATTTGGAACAACTTTTATATTGTCAAGTGTTGATTCTGTAACTTCCGCAAAAGTTGCTGGAGTTACTGTGAACTTATACTGTGAGTTTATAGGTGGATAAGTCATAACGAAATTTGAATCGTTTGGTGTAACTTTAACAACCCATGTGTCACCATCCTTTGGTCTTGATTCCCAAACTATAGCATTAGGTCTTGTTGTATAGTTGAAAGATATTTTCATACCAGAGAAATAGAGACCTACTTTAGCAGTTGCTGCTGACGATTCTTTGAGATACCTTGGGCACTGCTCTGGAGTTGCTGCTGTTGTTGAATAGTTGAAATGCCAGTTATCACCTAAAACTCTGTTTGAATAAGGTATATCTATGTTGTTATCAACATCATATATTGTAACCGTAAGGTTTGTATCGTTTGGAAGGAATGTGTCAGTTCCAACAACTGTAAAGGTTGGATAAACAACCTCATGCCAGGTTATGATGTACTCTTTACTGTTGTGATAGAACAGTCTTGCAGCATCTATATTTTCTACCTTAAGTATTGAACTATCGTAAAGACCACTCTGAACCGAAACTTTAAAAGTGGAGTTGTCTTTATTGGTCCATCCTGATGTGTCAAGTTTGAAATCGTTTATTTTGAAAATGAATCCAGAATATGGATTATACTTTTCAATAGGAAGTACTATTATCTTTTCGTTATTAACCCATAGTGTATCAAGATCCATTATATCCTGTATAACCGTATCACCATTTTTGTTTGTTATTGTGTAAGGATATGCGGGAAGAGTTGTATCAACAGATGACCTTTCCGCAAGACCAAATGTTAAGGTGAATGTATCATTTTTTACCTTCTCTACCAGAGTATCCAGTGCATGTATTATTTCTATATCTATCAAAGATGTATCGATGTTTCCAGATACAAGGTTAAGATCATATGTTCCAGCAATGATGTTTGATGTTAAAGATCTTGGAACCGCTGCTTTTGTCTTTCCTGCACCTTCAAGAACAAGTGGAATAGTACCTATAGTATCGTTTGAAGGAGTAACAGCGTATCCGTTGAAGTTAACATCGTATGCTCTTATGGTATAATAGTACTGTATTCCGTTTGTAAGGTTAGAATCAACAAAATAGTATGGAATACCTGTGTTTGAACCAACAGTATCATAATAATATGTTGTTTCATATCTTGCTGCTGCTGCGTTATAGTATATAAGTGAATCTTTTAAAAGAATAGTATACTCGTTTATTTTATCATACTGCGCAAGTAATTCCCATGTTCCACCTGCACCTGTTCTTGATTTGTATATGTTGTATCCTTCAATATCATACTCTCTGTATGCCGGGTTGTATATTGGAAGGGTTGTGTCTGAAACAAGAGAGTAATATTTGTCTGGAATAAGTTCCTGTGCATTATCCCAGTAAATTACAACTTTTTTATCCATTCCAACAACATCAAAGTTAACCTGTCCAGGTGCAACTGGTCCAAGCCATCCCTGATCATATATCTGCTGTGCTAATAACATTTTGTCAAGCATTTCAGCGGAATTTTTTGAAATTATTATTCCAATAATAACCGTTGCTGTTGAATCATACATCAAAGTGAACGGCCCTGATGCCATAGCAAACCTCTTATCACCTGCTGCGGTTGGATCCTCAGTCTTTCCAGGAAAACCGGGAACTCCTATTTCCCAATTAGGGAATGGTCTGTATGATGCTTCCGGATCATTTGGATTATACCTGGTGTGATCATATCCTGCAAGAACAAGGTATCTTTTTATATGATCTGATGGATCGGTTTGAATTGTAAAGTAGTTGAAAGTTGTCATTCCAATCCTTTCACCAGCAGGAATTATGAAAGAACCATCATGGTAAAGATCTATCGGTTCTGTCGCTTTTGGTGATTCAAGATACTTGTATGCAACTATACCTGGAAAATGTGTCCAACCAGCTTCAGATTCAAGTTGAAACTGGTATCCAACATTTATCTGCATCAATGTATCTTTAACTCCAGCATAATCAACTGTCATCGTATCTATAAAACCTAAAAGATCGTTTGCAGCATCTTGGGCTTCATTTCCAATATCATTATCAGCACCTATTCCAACATAACATTTCTTTATATCTTTCTTGTCACTTCTCTTGTTTTGAATATCATACTTTAGAAAAATAATGTCCTCTTTCAAAGGACCAACCCAAGCGTAAGTTGTCTGTTTTACCTCAATTTCAAGTGGTATTGAACTTGGAACCAAACGGTAACTTAAATCCATATCGTTAAACTCTGTGTATGAATCCTGCATTGAAACGACAGAATCCGCACCAGATGTTGTCTTCAAAGGCCAGGGTTGACCATAGTTGTCACTTGTTGAAATGTAAACTATATCCCATGGGTTATTGTATGGGGTTGGTCTATCTGGTGATGCATCATTTATATCTCCAGGCACAAACTCTGTTGATGCGGAGTTTGGATAATAACCGCATGACATTGTTGTATCAGCGGTTCCATCATCATTCTCTATAATTCCACCAACCCACACTCCAGCACCAAAAACGTATGTCTCCTGAGGAAAACCAGCAGGCCAGTAAAGTCCAGAGTTGTTCCCAGAATAAACATCCTGAGCAAAAATAGCAAAGTTTGTTATGTATGTGTTTATCTGGTTTATATCAAGAATCCTTTGGTCAAAAACTCTACCTGAGGTCATCTTTGGATCTATGTATGCTGGACGAGCAAAAATTGTTAAAGTAAAAAGGAGTGTGAGGAGGACAAAAAAGAGTTTTTTTAAATTTTTATTCATATTTTTCCTCCATCCTTAGAATGAAAATTCAAGACCCACAGTAACAACTCTTGGTGCTGACCAGTTGGTTGGGTCATTAAGGTAATCTTTATAATATGCTATATAGGATTCGTAAGCCTCATCCTGAGAAACAGTTCCATCCCTATCAATATCTCTTCTAACATCGTATCCAGGCTCACCTATATTATAGGCGTTGAATATATCTTTCTTAATGGATGCAAGTGTTGCGTTCCTATCTGGAAGTCCTGTTGAAGCGTAGACATCCTCAACATTCCTTATGTTGAAAAGGTTTGTAACTGTGATATAGATGTTTGGCTCAAATGTTCCAAACAAAAATCCTTTTCTGAATTTGAGATCAGTGTTAAATCTCCAAGGCTTCCTTTCACTGTTTGTAACACCAGTCTTGATTCCCTTCTCATTAACTGGAGTGTATGGCTGACCTGAGTTAATTGAGTTGTCAACAGATATTGTCCAGTTGTCAGCATATATAGGTAGTTCTTTTGCTGGCATTCTCAAAACAAAACCTATATTTATAGTATGTCTCTGATCGAATGATAGGTAGTACGGGATCTTAGGCATCTGTATATCTCCACCTGTAACCGGATCCCTTTCAGCATAAGTTAGATAGTAACCTTCCCATGCATCCGATGCTGTTCCTTTTGCAAAGGAGAGTGTGTAGGCTATATCGGCTGAGAAGTATTTTGATGACTTGGAGAAAGCAACTTCAAAACCTTTAACATTACCGTACTCAACGTTCTGCAAAGCATAGTATGGTGCTGGTAAAGCGTAAACTTTTCTTGAACCTATAAGTCCATAAATATCTTTATAATATGTCGTAACATCCAAAGCCATGTCTGCACCTATCTGTGTTGCTATTCCAAACTCATAGGATATAGTTCTTTCAGCATCAAGGTTTGGTGAACCTATATTTGAGTTTCCTCTCTTGGAAAGATCAACACCAAGACCTGAGAAGAGGTAATCCATCTGTGGAGTCTGGAAGAAATGGCCATAGTTGAAATGTAAAACTGAGACCTCAGATATTGGATGTGATATTCCCAACCTTGGAGAAACTTTGTATTTCTTTTCAGCCATTCTAACTGGCCATGTTAAGGTATCCCATACAGAATCTGGATAACCTGGATATGAATCAGGCTTTGTTATATTTGGATTTGGAGTTATCACTATTGTTGTATCACCTGTTATTGTGTCTATAATTGTATCCTGCTGATAGAGTGGGAAACTCCTGTTATTTGCAACATAATAGTATGGTGTGTTCGCATCAAGATAATCAAATCTTAGACCTATGTTAACAACCATTCCTTCGAATTCCATCTTATCCTGAACATAGGCTGCTAACTGTTTTGGATAAACATGGTACTGATCGGAGAATGGGTTTGGATCCCATGGCAGATAGAGATCCCATAGATATAATTCATAAGCTTTATACTCAACACCAGTTTTCATCTCATGGTACCTTCCAATCTGGCTTGTCCAATCAGCCTTAACAGTAAGGTAATTTGAATACCTGAAACTTGATACACCATACCAGTTTGGATAAATGTACTGAGCATCTATCCACCATCCCCATGGAGAGTTGTTTTTCCATTTATCAACCATACCAGGCACATAATGGAAATTGTTTGTATCTATAACACCGTAAGGTTTCCAGAATTCATACCATTTCGGAATAATAACTTCTGGTGGATAAATACTATCACCATTTTCATCAAAAAGTATAGCATCAAATTCAGGTCCATAATGTGTTTGAGTATAAAAGTAACTACCAGTAAGTGTTACAAAGTTTGCCTGGTTTACCATCCAGTTTGCAGTTCCATTTATCTGGTATCCATCGGTATTTCTTGTAAGGTATCTTTCAAGATTGTATTTTAAAGCGCTGTTGAACTGCTGGAATGAGGAATGTGAATAGAAACCACCAAGATTGATTTTTAAATTTTTTGTTGGTTTTAAAGTGAATTTTGCCTGAGCATGGTATTCACTTCTTTTGTGATGTGGAACAACAACACCAAGATTCTCCCAATATGTTGGTCCATACCTGTTCCACATAACTGTATCGATAACAACTTTATTATAATAGAATGTTGTATCATTTAAAGTATCAACAACAGTATCAACTCCATATGTGAAATATGGAACTGAGTCCTGTGTCCAGTTTACTGTTGTATATGATGTATCAATTATTGGATTACCCAAAGAATCGTAACCTGCTAAAGAGTAATCAACAAAATCGTATGAGAAAGCATAACCTGTTGAATCATTTTTATAGAAAAAGTTTGGTTTATCAACAAAGAGTGGAGACCAGTCGTTCGTTGTGTAAATATCACCAGAAATGAAAAATCTTAAAAAGTCTTTGTATATTGGTCCACCCAAAGAGTATTCAAGTCTGTTGTCACCATAGTTGAAAGAAGTTGGAAGGAAGGAATTACCTTCATATCTAACAGTTCCCTCATATTTTTTAGAACCTTCCCTTGTTACTATGTTTAAAATTCCAGACATCGCCTCACCATATTCAGCGTTGAATCCTCCTGATATGAATTTAACTTCTGAAACAGCGTTTTTATTTATAGTTGCTCCAAGGCCTTTTGTAACAGGGTCTATAATTGACATACCATCAACCATGTATCCAACTTCATCCGTTCTTCCACCTCTAACATGCATCGCATTCCCTGTTCCAACAACTCCAGCATTGTTTGCGACAGCTGCCATTATGTTGTTTGAAACGGATTCATCAAGAAGTTGCTGGTTCATCGTTCTCTCTTTCTGTGTAACGTTTGTCTGTATCTTAGATTCTTTAGCCTCAACGATAACCGTATCATATTCTATCGCACCCATAACAAGTTCAAAGTTGACTGTTGTGTTGATGTCTGCAGATACTGAAACATTGGTTTTTGTTTGTGTTTGGTATGAGATTATCTGGGCTGTAACAGAATAAACTCCAACTGGGACATTCAGAATAAAGTAGTATCCGTCAAGATCTGTAACAGCACCTATTCCAAGTTCCGGTATTATAACGTTAACACCGGGGATACCCTCTTTTGTCTGTTTGTCAATAACTCTTCCAGTTATCTTTCCTGTAACACCTGCAAAAATATTAACTGAAAAGAGAAGAACCAGAAGGAGAATAATTCCAAAAAGATAATTTTTCTTTGACATCATTACTCTCCTTTTTAAATCTTAAATAATGTAAAAAAAGGGGAAACGATGTTTCCCCTTTTTTTTATAAAGAAAAAGTTTACTTAACTGAAACAACTTTTTTGGTAAAGTTGTTAACTCCATCGTTAACCTTAACAAAGTAAACACCCTGTTTGAGATTCAGGTTAACTGAGTGAGTTCCTTTTGAGAAGAATTTGTTAATTGTGTTAACATTTCTTCCTGTTGCATCGTAAACTGATATTTCTACATTCCTTCCTTCATTCATAACAAAACTTATAGAGCCATTCTTTCCAACGAATGATGGAATGTTGTATATGTTATTCTTAAAGTTGGATGATACTTCGTTATTCATACCCCATACTGTTGTTACACCGAGATCTTCCCAAACCAATCCTGCATCATTTATATCAACTGCTTTATAGTATATTGAATCCTCTGAACCTGCTACACCTGCTATATGGATATATCCGTTGTCATCAACATACTTTCCACATTCAACTTCATAAAGACCAGCATTAAGTATTATTGTTGTTCTGTAAACACCGTTTGTTGCTGGATCAAGTTTCAAAGCTTCAACAGAAGATATCCCTGTTGCTGTATCAACATAGTCAAGATAAACTATATACATATTATCAGTTGCTTGATCATAGCAGAGGTTTGCACTGTATGCGTTTCCTCTCCATGTTGCTGTTGCTCCTGTTTCATCCAAAACATCTGCATCATGGATATCTATATAATCATATCTAAAATCTGTTTCACCGTCGAATTTATAACCGAAGACAAATGACTGACCCTGCCATACGAATGTGTAAAGGTCACCATTCTCATAGTAATCAACAAAAAGGTCATTCAAAGGAACAACATAAGCCATTACACCGTTTGTTCCTCTTGTATAATACTCTGCATCCCACCAGTACCACCATGTTCCGAAACCATCACCAAGAGCAGTTCCAAGTTCATCTGTCCATCCACCTGTCGTAGCATCAAGATACGCTTTTACTGGGAAAGCATCATTTGTTGCGTTTGCTGTTGTATCAAGATTATATATAACTGTATCACCATTTAAAGTGTTAACATTTGGCCAGATGTTTCCTTCGAAAAGTCCAGTGTATGCATTCCATGTTGCACCAAGGTCAGTTGTGTATGCATAACCGGGAACTATTGCACTACCAGGACCTGATGCTAAAATATCTGATCTTGTTTCATCTTTCCAGACCATTCCAAATATAGCATGAACATCATCACCATTTCCCCATCTAACACATGAAACATCTATACCCCAGAGTGTGTCTGTGTTTAAATCTGCTGGCCAGTCATATGTTCCCCATGTTGCTCCATAATCGGTTGAACTGTTTGTTCCAAATCCGCCTGCAGCATCGTATGCTATCATAACGCATTTGTCACCATCTGTGTTAACAGCTATTGAAGGCATATATGCCAAATAGTTTGCTGTATCAGTAACGAGAGTTGGAGATGTCCAACCACCACCGTTTGGACCTAAAACATCTGTTGTAAACCAGTCACCAAAGTAACTTGATGTCCTGTAGTTCATTACAACATAAGGATATTCTCCAGTTGCAACCGCAATTTCATTATAGTTTCTTGCAAATGGACCTGCTGATGAAATAAGAGTTGGGGTTGACCATGTCGCACCACCATTAAGTGATGCTGTATAGTAAACACCAACGAATCCGCCACCACTAAACAATCCAGAAACAACCTGTATAGTCTGACCATCCTGTGACGAAACTATACTTTGAAGTGGTGTTGGAGCAAAACCTCTCATATCACCGCCAAGTTCCAAAATCGCTGTCATTCCAGCTGCGTTTGCATCATCATCTTTAACTTCTAAAAATTTTCCATCCTGTGAAACACTTGTTGTCTGTCTTATCTTTGCAAGTGCATCTGTTGATGGCATTGCAAAAAGTGAAAATGCGAATGCCAAGACAAAGAGAAGAACAAAAATCCTCTTCATTTTACCTCCTATCTTTAAGGTTTCCTTTTTTTCCTTGAAGAACCATCTCTTTTCTATTTTTTCCTCCTTCTTTAACATTTATTTTAAAATGTTTTTTTTAAAAAGTCAACACTTTTTTTACACCCGAAAGGACTTGAACCTTCAACCTGCGGAACCGGAATCCGCCGCTCTATCCAGTTGAGCTACGGGTGTCATTTTTTCTTCTTATGACGCATCGCTTTTCTTCTTTTTTTTCTTTTATGTGTTGCGATTTTTTTTCTCTTTCTTTTTCTTCCACACGGCATTTAAACCTCCTCTATCTCTTTTCAACTTTCTCTTTTAAAATTTTTGATGGTTTGAATGCAGGAACATACCTTTCAGGAACATGAACTTTTGCTCCAGTTTTTGGATGTCTTGCAATCCTCTCTCTTCTCTTTTTTGTTTTAAAAACTCCAAGCCCTCTTATCTCTATTCTATCCCTGTTAACAAGTGTTTCGGTAATAAGATCTATCAAAGTTTCAAAACATATCTCAACATCCCTTCTCATTACACCAGTTCTTTCAGCTATTTGATCTATAACATCCGCTTTAGTTTTCGTTTTTGCTTTCTCTTTTTCTTCAGCCATACTTCCCCCTTTTTGATAATATTATTCTTATAATTTAAAAAGTCAAGTTTTAAAATTCTTTTCTTATCTTATCAATGAAACTTTTCACATTTTGAACAACTAAAGAGTCTTTGCATTCTTCTTCGGAAATTGAAGTTGAAAAGATCTTTTCTGTTAAAATACTTTCGGTGTTTTTTGAAACTTTATAAATAGATTTTAAAATATATTTATAACTTTTTATTATCCCATCATCACTATACTCATAAGGAGTTCTAAAATAATCTTCCAGTATTACTGATAAAGTATCCATTTCATCGTTTCCAACAATCTTCACATTTCCATAGGTTGGAAATATTTCAAAGATGCTATTGTAAAATCTCTCTTCAAAATCAAGATAGTAGGTTCTGTTTTCAAATTTTCCAAAAACCAATTTATCAAAAGGTAAATTACCTTTCACGAAAGAGTAGAAACAACTTTCAAAACTAATCAGAAATAATATAATTGTTAAAAAGATACCTTTTGATCTTTTTTGTCGTTGTTTTTGGAAACTCTTCATATCTGATATCAAATTTTTTTACCCTCTTGTAATCAGCAAGATTTTCGCAAATCCTCGCTACCTCTTTTCCAATAATATCTTTTAACTCTTTATCACCTTCCTCTTCAGAAAGGTTCTTTTTCATAACACTCTCAATAAGTTCTGGGTTGGGATAGATGACAGCACCAACTTCCTCTCTTCCACTCTTCTTGTTTATAACAGGTAGAACTAAAACCTCTTCTATCAGTTCACTCTCTCCAAGCATCTCCTCTATCTCTTCAGGATAAACATTCTTTCCAGCCTCTGTAACTATTATAGATTTTTTTCTACCTGAAATGTAAATGTATCCCTCTTTATCAATATAACCTATATCTCCAGTATAAAACCATCCATCCTTTATCACATCATCTGTAGCAGCCTGGTTGTTATAATAACCTTTCATAACGATAGGTCCTCTTATCTTAATTTCTCCCTACCCATTCTCGTTAGGGTTGTCTATCTGAACTTCAACACCCTCTATTGGAACACCTATAGAACGATGTTTATATTTATGCAAAGGGTTTACTGAAACAACTGGGGATGTCTCTGTTAATCCATACCCCTGAACAAGTAGAAATCCAAAAGATTCAAAACTTTCAGCAACCTCAGGTTTTAAAGCTGCACCACCTGAAATCATAAGTCTTATAGTGGAAAGACCAGATTTTTCCCTTAAAGTTTTAAAAATAGGATTTCCAAGTTTTATATTTAACAAAAATTTTGAACCTTTCTCTATAGCAAGCATTCCGTTAACTATAGTATTTTTGATGAGAGATTTTTTAATTTCTCTTTTTATTCCGAGAATTATCTTTTCAAAAAGAAGAGGAACTCCCAAAAGAATCGTTGATTGAGAATCTTTTATATCCTCTAAAATCTCATTAGGTTTCAAAGATCTTGCATAAGTTATAGTGCATCCATTGTAAAGTGGGAGTAAAAAACCTGCAGTTGCTTCAAATGTGTGGTGTAAAGGGAGAACGGAGATAAACCTATCATTCTCTTTTACCTCTATAAGTTTTGTAGAGTATACTATATCGTAACTTACATTTCTGCTCGTGAGCATAACACCCTTAGATTGACCTGTTGTTCCAGATGTGAATATTATAACATAAGGTTCATCCAAAGATATTTTAACATCACGATATTTATGCGATCCCTGTTCCAAAAGTTTTCTACCCTCATCAAGAGCAAAATGGAAGGGAATTTCATGTGTGTGTTCAACATCTTCCATAGATATAACATATTTCAAATCTGGAAGTGAATCCTTTATTTCATTTATAAGATCAAGATACCTTGGAGAGACAAATATTCCTTTCGCTTTAATGTAATGGAGTATCATCTTTATCTCTTTCTCTTTCAGCATAGAATCAACAGGTATTACGTAAGCACCTGTCCTTGCTATTGAAAGGTAGGATATAGCCCATTCAGGTCTGTTCTCACCTAAAACAGCAAAAGATTCTCCCTTTTTTATTCCAAGATGTAGAATGTACTCAGCAAGTTTTTTTGTCATATCATCCAACTGTTCATATGTTATTGACCTGAAAGTGTATCCTGATTTCATCTGTAACGCTATTTTGCTTCCGAATTTTTTTGCCGAAAGTTCAGGGATATCTTTGATCAAAAATAGATCTTCCATCAAAGCTCCTTATTGTTTTACTCGTTCACATCTATAAGTTCAACTTTTGTATAGTTGCCATTTGTATACTCAATATACTTATAAATAAGACCTTTTGAAACTGACCAGTAAAGGTACCCGTAATAATCATCCTCAACTATTTTAACCTTTACAACATCGTTGTACTTTCCAGCAGTTATCTCAACTGTTGTATCTATTACGGAAACTTTTCTTGTTTCAGATTTGTATATCCAACTGTTGTCAATCGTTACAGGTGCTTCAAGCAAAACCTCATCCTCAGAAAAACCTGAAAAATATTCATCCTTTCCATAGAAAATAAGATTCTCATCTTTATCAACTACAAGGAACCTTGTCTGTCCATCATCATTTATGGTATAAACTTTTTTATCAGTTTTTTCAGTAACATCAACTACTTTCCATTGATAGTTGTAAGTTGTTGTATAGTTGATAGCGGAAATGTAGTATGTAGATTTGTAATAGTAAGTAACATCCTCTTTAAAGTTTGAGGACCAATCATAAATGTTGTTTGGATCTTTTACCCATGGAAGGAGTGAACAACTCAAAGAAAAAAGAAGTAAAAAAACGATTGAGAAAAAAGAAAATCTTTTAACCATTATACCTCCTTAGTACATATCTGTTATCTCACAGCCCCTTTTAATAATCTCCTGCGCGATAACAAGTCTCTGAATCTGATTGGTTCCCTCATATATCTGAGTTATCTTTGCATCCCTCATCATCTTTTCAACAGGATACTCTTTTATATAACCGTATCCGCCAAAGACCTGAACAGCATCGGTTGTCACCTCCATTGCAACATCTGAACAGAATGTTTTTACCATAGAACCCACTCTTGCAATATCTTTTCCACCTCCGTCAACATATTTTGCAGATATATAAGTCAAGGATCTTGCCGCTTCTATTTTTATAGCCATATTAGCAATAATGTTTTGAATCATTTGGAAAGTTATTATCTTCTGTCCGAACTGAACTCTCTGTGAAGCGTAGTTTACAGATTCTTCATAAGCACCCTGTGCTATACCTAACGCTTGGGCTCCAACACCTATCCTTGAATAATCTAAAGTTTTCATAGCAACTTTAAAACCCTGTCCCTCTGATAAAAGTATGTTCTCCTTTGGAACCTTACAATCATCGAAAACAAGTTCAACTGTTGCTGAGGCTCTTATACCCATCTTGTTTTCATGTTTTCCAAAAGTGAAACCTTTTTCACCTTTTTCAACTATAAACGCTGTAAGTCCCCTTATACCTCTTTCAGGATTTACATTCGCTATTATAACGTAGATATCCGCAACCTCTCCATTAGTTATGAACTGTTTTGTTCCAGTTATACGGTAAAAATCACCATCTTTTTTTGCTACAGTTTTTATGTTTGAAGCATCACTACCAGCCTCAGCTTCAGTCAATCCGAAAGCAGCAAGTTTTTCTCCTGATGCTATCTGAGGTAAATATTTTTTCTTTTGCTCCTCATTTCCAAAAAGAATTATGGGCATAGTTCCAAGACCTGTACCAGCGTAACCCAAAGCTATACCTGCACAAACTCTCGATAACTCTTCAGTTGCAATAGACATTCCAGTTATACCAAGTCCCATCCCATCATACTCTTCAGGAATAAAAACCCTGAAAAGATCAGATTTGGCAAGGTATTCCATTATCTCTTTTGGAAATTTCGCCTGTTCATCATACTCTTCTCTTACAGGTTTAATCTTCTCCTCAGCAATTTGTCTTGAAAGATTTTTCACTTCAAGAAGTTCTCCTGATAGTAAAAGATGCATCAAACCTCCTATTATTTTCTATTCTTTTCAAACCAATCTCTCAGATAATCTATAACTTCTTTAGTCTGACTACCTGGACCAAACAACTTTCCAACTCCCATTTTTTCAAGTTCTTCCATGTCCTCTTTTGGTATTATTCCTCCACCAAAAAGTAGTATATCTTCCCTTTTATTCTCTTTCAAAAGTTTTAAAACTTTTGGAAAAATTGTCATATGTGCTCCAGAAAGTATTGAAAGTCCAACAGCATCAACATCCTCATCTATTGCAGTTTTAACTATCTTTTCTGGAGTTTGATGCAAACCTGTGTAAATAACCTCCATACCAGCATCTGAAAGAGCTGACGCTATAACTTTTGCTCCCCTATCATGTCCATCAAGTCCAGGTTTAGCAACAAGAACTTTTATCTTTCTTTCCATATATCCTCCAAACTTTTGAAATCTATATTTTTTAAAATCTTTTCGGATATCTCATAAGGTGAAACATCCTTATCGTTTTTATTTTCTATAATTTTTAACTCCCTGTCAATACTTTTTATAAACATATCCCTTAAAATTTCCCTTACCTCCTTTTTTCTTCTAATCTCCCTTTTCCTTTCAATTATTCCTTTTTGAATAAAAATCTCTTTCAAATTTTCTATACGGCTTACAAGTTCATCAATATTGGTATCATTTTTTGCAGAAACATTGATAACAGGTGGAGTCAATTCTTTATCCTGATATTTCATCTGAAGTATTGATTTTACATATTCTGAAACTCTGTAAGCATCCTCCCTATCGGATTTGTTGATCACAAAAATGTCACCTATCTCCATAATTCCAGCTTTCATAGCCTGTATTGAATCACCAGATTCTGGAACAAGAGTAACAATTACAAGATCTGTTATCTCCATAACATCCAGTTCGGATTGTCCAACACCAACCGTCTCAACAAAGATCACATCTGTCCCAAATATTTCAAGAACCTGTAAAATATTTTCCGTTGAAGAGGATAAACCACCCAAAGAACCTCTCGATGCAACGGATCTCATATAAACATTGTCGAATTTATAAATGTTTTCCATTCTCAATCTATCTCCAAGAATAGCACCTCCAGTGAATGGACTTGAGGGATCAACTGCAACCACACTCACACTATCATATTTTTTTGCGAACCTTTCTATAAGTTTGTTTAAAAGAGTTGATTTCCCAACACCAGGTGGTCCAGTTATACCTATTCTGAAACTATCTTTTCTTTCCTTATAAAACTTTTTTAAAAACTCTACACCTTCCTTCGTTTCGTTATCAACAAGTGTTATAACTTTTGAAAGTGTAACCCTATCCTTTTCTTTTAACTTTTTTAAAAAATTTTCAAAATCCATTAGAACTCTATACCTTCCCTTGCTTTTACACCTTTTTTAAAATAGTGTTTTATCTCTCTCATCTCAGTTACAAGATCAGCGTTTTCTATTATTCTTTTTGTAGCACCTCTTCCTGTTAAAATCAGTTCAACATCGTTAGGTTTATTCTTCATAATTTCAACCACAGTTTTATCATCAACCATTTTAAAAAGAACAGTTACAAGTATTTCATCAAGAATCACTATATCGTAAAGACCTGAGAAAATAATCTCCCTACTTTTTTCGATACCTTTGTTAACAAATTCCTTTTCTTCCTCTTTTATATTTTTGGGATCTATAAAATGTGAAAAACCGAATTGGAGAAAGGTTGTTTGGGGAGAAAGAAATATGTATTCTCCATAATTTTCATTCTTTTTTAAAAATTGAACAATTGCAACCTTCTTTCCTTTGCCTAAAGCCCTTAGAGCAAGCCCCAAGGCAGCAGTTGTCTTGCCTTTCCCATCACCAGTATAAACCTGTATATATCCTTTTTCCATTAACAGTTATAACTCTTCTACAGGAACACCAAGTTGTGTCGACGATTCAAGAAATGGAGAAAACTCGAGGATAAAATCCATCGCTTTCTCTTCGTTAGGTGCTTCAAATATCAGATAGAAATCTGGTTTTCCAAACATCTGTAAAAAATACAAAATTTTTATATCTTCAGGTGGAACAACTTTTTTAACAAGTTCCAACGCTTTATCAGTGTTACCCGGTATTATTTCAAGTGTTGAAACGAATATCATAATACCTCTTTTAAATTTTTTACCATTAGATCTATATCGTCTTTACTTCTCTTTTCGGTTGATGCTATTAGTAGCATATCCTTATAATCCTTAGAAAACTTTTCAAGTTTAACACCTATCAGAAATCCTCTATCCTTCATCTTTTTGTAAACTTCATCAAGATCTTTTATCTTTACAGGAAATTCGTTGAAAAAATCTTTTCCATCATATAAGATCTCAACACCTTTAACCTCTTTCAACTTTTCCTTCAAATAATGTGCTGAAAGTAATGAATCAGTGCTAACCTTTTTAAGACCTTTTTTCCCAAGTGCTGAAAGATAAACTGTTGCCATAAGCATGCAGAGTCCCTCATTCGTACATATGTTGGATGTTGCTTTTTCCCTTTTTATATGTTGTTCTCTTGTTTGGAGTGTCATCACAAAAGATTCTTTTCCATTTTTATCCTTTGTCCTTGCTATTATTCTTCCCGGCATACTTCTAATATACTCTTTTCTACTTGCGAAAATTCCCAAAAGAGGACCTCCAAAATTCTGCTCCAATCCAAATACCTGACCTTCACCTATTGCTATATCAGCCCCCATATCACCTGCAGGTTTTAAAATTGGAAGTGTCATAGGATTCTGATTAACTATAAAGATAACACCCTTTTCTTTAACTATTTTGCCTATCCTTTCACCATCCTCTACAAAACCGAAGAAGTTTGGTGTTTGTAAAACGAAAGCAGCATATGAGTCGTCAAGTTTTTTCTCAAGTTGTTCTATATCCAATGTTCCATCTTTAAGATCAACAAAATCACATTCTATATTCTGACCTTTCAAATATGTGTGAATAACTTCTGCTATTTTTATATTAAGACCTTTTGAAAGCAAAACTTTCTCTTTGCCTTTTAAAGACATAGCCATATGGCATGCTTCAGCGGTAGCTGTTGCCCCATCGTACATAGATGCGTTCGCAACATCCATTTTGTAAAGTTCGCATACCATAGATTGGAACTCATATATTGACTGCAATGTACCCTGGGATACCTCAGGTTGATATGGTGTATAGGCGGTATAAAACTCTGGTCTTGAAACTATGTGCTTGATAAGTGGCGGTATGTAATGATCATAGATACCACATCCCATAAAGGAAATGTAATCTTCGGTAGTTTTATTCTTCTGGGCAATTTTTTTTACATCTTTCAAAAGTTGATACTCATCTATACCTTCATCAAGTTCAACCAGTTCACTCCTCAGATTTTTTGGGATATGTTTTATCAACTCTTCGAAAGATTTAACCCCTATCTCATTTAAGAGTTCCTCTCTTTTCTTTTCGTTGGAAGGTATATATTTTTTCATAATATCCTCTTAATGATGGCTTTCCTCGCAATGTTTTTCGTACTCTTTGCTATCCATAAGATTTTTCAACTCATCGAGATTTTCAGGTTTTATCTTCACTATCCACCCTTTTCCATATGGGTCCTCATTTATGTTTGCAGGTAAATCTGAAAGAGTGTTGTTTACTTCAACTATTTCACCTGAAACTGCTGCAATAAGATCTGAAACCGCTTTAACAGCCTCAATCGTTCCTATCACATCTCCAGATTTAACCTTCCTTCCAACCTCTGGAAGTTCAACGAAAGCGATATCTGAAAGTTCAGATTGCGCAAAGTCTGTTATACCTTCAACACATATTCCATCCTCAACTTTTACCCATTCGTGAGTTTTAGTATATTTAAGGTTATCGAGAAGTTTCATAAATCCTCCTATTTATGTGTTCCATTTTTATAAAATGGTGGTTTAACTATAACTGCTTTTTTCATCCCTCTTATATCTATATCTATTTCCTGACCCAACTTTGTGAATGGAAGGTTAACATATCCAAGTCCAATGTATTTATCAATAGATGGTGAATAGTTTCCACTGGTTACAAAACCAACCTCTTTTCCATCAACAAAAATTTTATAATTATGTCTTGGAATACCCTTCTCTACCATCTCAAAAGAGACGAGTTTCCTTGTTAAACCTTCCTCTTTTTGTCTTATCAAAGCATCTCTTCCTATGAAATTACCTTTCTCAAGTTTTACACACCAACCTATACCTGCTTCAAGAGGTGTTGTGTTCTGATCTATATCGTTTCCATAGAGCATATATCTCATCTCCAACCTCAAAGTATCCCTTGCAGCAAGACCTATAGGTTCTATTCCAAACTCTTTACCTGCTTCAAAAATTTCGTTCCACATCTTTTCAGCATTCTCTTTGTAAAAGTAAAGTTCAAAACCGTCTTCTCCAGTGTAACCTGTTCTTGAAATAACCATATCTATACCACAAACTTTTGTTTCAGCAGAGAAGTAGAATCCCATCTTTTCAAGAGGATAATCTGTAAGTTTCTGAATAACCTTTTCAGCAACAGGTCCCTGAACAGCAAGTTGTGCTATTCTATCTGAGATATTTTCAACCTCAACATCTTCCCATCTGTTCTTCATAATCCATTCAAAATCTTTATCAGTATTTGATGCGTTTACAACAAGCATCATCTCATTTTTAAGATTGTAAACTAAAAGATCATCAACTATACCACCATTTGGATAAAGCATGTTTGAATATTGGACCTGATTCTCCTTAAGGGAGAGAACCGAATTTGTTGTAATAAAATCAACGAACTCTTTTCTTCTTTTTCCTTTTACTATTATCTCTCCCATATGTGAAACATCAAAAACACCAACAGTAGTTCTAACTTTCTTTATCTCTTCTATAACAAAATAATTCTAAAGGAGTTTGTTATGAAATTTTTTATCTTAGTTGTAATTTTAGCAAAAAATTTATTTGTTATCTTTCTAAATCTAAAAGAGAAAAATTACATTAAAAAGAACTCTAAAAATTTACCTGATATATATAGGGATGTTTTGGATGAAAAGAAATTTGAACTTTCAAACAACTACAACATTGAAAAGTTGAACTTCTCCAATATTTCTTTAATATTTTCAAAAACTTTACTACTTATATTCATTTTTTCACCTCTCTTTGGAATATTTTCAAATTTTTTTGAAAGTTTGAATACATACTATTTGATAAAATCTTTACTTTTTTTTACATCCCTTATAATCTTATCAACAATTTTCAACCTTCCCTTCGATTTTTACTTCCATTTTAAAATAGAGAAAAAATATGGCTTTTTGAAATACAATTTTAAAGGATGGGTGAAAGATAAATTGAAAGAGTTGTTATTAAACTTGGTACTCACATCCATTTTCATCCTGGTTCTTATCGGAATAGTTGGAAATATTTTTTACTTTTCTCTAATTAAAGTTACAATAGTGAGTTCGATTTTCATAATACTTTTGATAATTTTTATCTACATTTTTCCAACAGTTCTTATACCTTTCATGTACAAAACTGAAAAATTAAAAAATGATGAACTATTTTTGAAAATTAAAGAGATTATTGAAAGATCAGGTTACAGATTCTTTGGGGTTTATGTTATTAAAGAGAGTGAAAAATCAACACATTCCAACGCAATGTTCACAGGAATAGGTAACAAAAAAAGAGTGATTCTATATGATAACCTTCTAAACAATTTCTCAGAGGATGAGATATTGGGAGTTATTGGACATGAAATAGGACATGGGAAACTGAAACACATTCAAAAACTTCTAATATTTAACATGTTTTCAGTAACTCTTTTCATTCTGTCTTCCTTTGCTTTACTTTCAAACAACTATATATACAATATTTTCAACATTCCAACAAACTCTTTTACTGGAATATTTTTAATCTCTATCTTATTTTCTGAAATCATTTTATATTTTTTCAATCCACTTCTAAACTCTATATCAAGAGGATTCGAATACTCAGCAGATTCTTTTTCAAGAAATTTATTGGGAAATGGTTCACCTTTGATAAAAGCTCTGAAAAAATTCGCTTCTTCAGAACTATCAAATATCAATGTTGATCCATTCTATGAATTCTTTTACTATTCACATCCAACCCTAACAAAAAGAATAAAAAAACTTGCCCTTATGGACCAACATGTATCATAGGGATCTCGTTACCATAATCTTCAAATTTTAAAGCGTTCTCCCTTTCAATCTGAAGAATGGAATAATGTATCATCTCCATAGAGGAGAAAAATTTCAACATATTTGAGGTTTTCTGATCATCTTTAAAAACTCTTGAAAGATCAAGATAAAATTCATGAGCTGCTATTTCACTCTGCATAGCCTCATAGAGTATGTCACTTATAGGTTTTTGGGGATCAGATATATCAACCTTTGGTAGGGGCATAACATCTTCAACAGGTATAACAATTTCTTTAAGGTAAGTTTTTTTATAAAACTCTTCAAAATATTTTTTATGTTTTTCCTCTTCACCTGCAAGGAAATTCAACCTATCTTTCAAAAAATAATTTTTAACCCTTTGGGAGAGGTTTATATAGACATTCATAGAATCTATCTCATTTTTTAAGGCTAAAAGAATAAGATCCTCCCTGTTTATCTCATCTATGTTCATCCTTCTCCATAAACCATGTATGTTACAATAAGCCCTTACATTTTTTACTTTGTGATTTTTTGGAATATTAAAAACAGGTTTTTCGTTAACATTAAAAAATTTTTTTATACTCTCTTTATCCGTATTTACCTCAACCCATTCGATATGGTGTTCTGAAGTCATTGGATGTTCTACTTCTCCGACAGCTATTTCAAAATAGGTCTCTTTTTCTTTTATAACAGGAAGATGTTTTTCAACACCATTATCATTATTTTTAGATTCCTCTTTTACCATAGGTTTACCACAACAGAAAAGTTCACCATCACCTTTCCTTAAAATCTCAACAACATTTTTACAATTGGTACATTTCAAAATATCTTTTTTTATGTTCATCTCTCCTCCTCTTTTTTTTTATTATAACAAAAAAAGTCACATTATCAAGCTTTCTATTGTTTTTTTCTCAAATTTAACTATATTAAGTTTAAAACATAAGGAGAAAAAATGGATGAGAAAAAAAAGAACCAGTTTAACAGAATAAAAAACAAGATACTTGTTTTAAGTGGTAAAGGAGGAGTTGGTAAAAGCACTATATCTGTAAACCTTGCTTACACCTTGAAAAATTCAGGTTACAAGGTTGGACTTTTGGACATAGATCTTCATGGTCCTTCCATTTCAAAGATGGTTGGAGTTGAGAATAGAAGGGTTGAAGTTGATGAAAACAACCTTATGAAACCTGTTTTAACTGAAGGTGGTGTAAAAACTATATCTCTGTCCATGCTTGTAGAAAGATCTGATTCACCGATAATTTGGAGGGGACCTTTAAAGATAAAGGCTATACAACAGTTTTTTGAGGATGTGAATTGGGGAGAACTCGATTTTTTAATAATTGATTCACCTCCTGGAACAGGTGATGAACCTTTAACTGTTTTACAACAGATAGAGGGTGTGAACGGTGTTGTTATTGTTACAACTCCACAGGATGTTTCAACATCTGATGTAGCAAGGTCAATAAATTTTGTAAAGATGGTAGGTGGACAGGTAGTTGGAATTGTTGAAAATATGTCATACTTTATCTGTCCCGTATGTAAAACTCAACATAACATATTCGGTGAAGGTGGTGGTGAAAAACTTTCCAAAAGGTATGGTATAGAAAACCTTGTTAGAATACCTATTGAAAAAGATTTTGTTGAACTTTCAGATTCGGGGAAACCTTACGTTGAGTTAAAAAAAGACTCTCCTATAACGAACACCTTTAAAGATTTTGTTGATAGGATGATAAAAGAGTTATAATTTTTTGTTGACATTAACGCATTATTTTACTATATTTTTATCTGTAAGGAGGAGTTATGAATTTAAAAAAATCTTTTTTTATTTTTCTACTTTCAATTTTGGCAATATCTATTTTTTCAGCACCTTCGACACAGATAAGTTCAGGTTATATCCATTCCCTTGATGCAATACTTAAAGAACAGAGATTGAATTTAGGTTTCCATTTCTATGGCTCATCAAGGGATTTTCAGATACCTTACATTTCGACCATAGATGGAGATACCCATTACAGTTTTGACACCTATGCTTTTGCTACACTAATGTATGGTTTAGGATATTCTTTCACGAACTGGCTTGAAGTTAACATATACTCAAACATAAATGTAGACGCTATAGACACACCTGAATCCTCTGGTAGAGTTGATGCGAACACGAATTATGCAAGTTATGGTTTTGGAGACACTGAGATAGGATTGAAGTTAACAACAGGTGGAATTTTTGGCGCAACTAAAAATGCAGATTTTGGGATCTATGGTTTTTACAGGTTAGCAACAGGTGATATTTTCGATACATTGAAGGACAACACTTCATCCTTCTCAATAGATTATGTTAAAAACCATGGGGGAATTTTTAGACATTTTACAACTAACGGCCAGGATTTTGGAGTTAAACTACTCATATCTTTCGTCACATCAACTCAGGTTCCATTAGCAATAAACTTAAATGGTGGGTATACTAAATTTAATAACCTTCCATCATCAATTTCAAATCCTGTTATGTTCGATTACTCCGGATCATTCTCTATAAGGTTCGGGTCCTTCATCCCATTCTTCGAAGTTTATGGAACAAAATATATGTTTGACCAAGTGAATGACGGAAGGTTGATTCATAATGTAACAGGTGGAGTTAGGTTCGATACACCTATAGGGCTTGTTATAGATCTTGCTGCAGATTACAGAATATCAAAATTTGTTCCAGATCTTGAACCTACCCTCAATACGAGTTCCGACATTCTCTTCATAAACGATGGTTGGGAAGGTACTCCAGATTGGAAAGTATTTTTTGGTTTAACTTACTATTATGATTTTAAGCAGGAAGTTGTAAAGAAAGAAGAACCAAAAACTTTAATAACAGGAAAGATAATTGATGGTGAGAGCGGTAAACCCTTATCAGCGATAATTACACTTCCCGGTTATTCTGAAACTTTGCAGATAGTAACCGATTCTACTGGTTTATACTCTATAGAGGTGAAACCTGGAAGTATAAGGCTAAAAGTTGAAAGGGAAGGATACAGATGGCAGGAGAAAGGTATAATTATAGAAAAAGGACAGACAAAGATAGTTGATTTCGCTTTGAATAAAAAGGTTGTAGCACAGGGAATAATCACTGGTTGGGTAAAAGACAAATCAACTGGAGAAAATATTCAGGCAAAGTTATCTTTCCCTCAAACAGATATCCCAACATTTACTCCGGATCCACAGACAGGTGTTTACAGGATAAGTTTGAACCCTGGAACATACACTCTTGCTGCCACTCTTGATGGGTATGTAACCTACGTCCAACCTGTTGTTATAGAGGCTGATAAAACTTTGATTCTGAATATAGAGATGTTGAAGAAAGGTGGAAAGATAACATTGAGGGGAATCAATTTTGAATCAGGTAAAGCCACGATACTTCCAGAATCGTATCCTATTCTCGATGAGGCTGTAAAACTTTTAAAAGATAATCCAAAAGTTAGAATAGAGGTTCAAGGTCATACAGATTCCGTTGGAAGTGAGAGATCAAACCTTCTTCTCTCACAGGCAAGAGCTGAAGCTGTTAGAAATTATCTTATTTTAAAAGGTATAGATCCTTCAAGAATAGTTGCTAAAGGGTTTGGTGAACTTATGCCGATAGCAGACAATGCAACTAGAGAAGGAAGGGCAAAAAATAGAAGAATCGAGTTTTTAATACTTGGAGAATAGTTAAAAGTAATCTTTGAAATTTTTTAGCATCTTTTTCATATTCTTGTGTTGAACAAGTAGTTGCTTAACCATAGCAACACTTGTTCCACTTCCTTTTGCAATTCTTTTAACTCTGCTTTTATTATTTAAAAGTTCTGGATTTTTTCTTTCCTCTTTTGTCATAGAGTTTATCATCGCTTCAACTTTTTTAACATTCTCCTCTTCCATACCTGAAAGTTTTACCTTACCACCAACTCCAGGTATCATCTTTATGATCTCAGTTAAAGGTCCCATCTTCCTCAACTGTTTTATCTGAACAAGATAATCCTCAAAATCAAATTTACCATCTTTTAATTTTTTCTCTAACTTTAAAGTTTCCTCTTCCTTCATCAGGTTCTCAGTTTTTTCAACAAGTGTTACTATATCTCCCATTCCCAGTAATCTTGAAACGAACCTATCTGGATAAAATTTTTCAATATCATCTATATGTTCACCTTTACATATAAATTTTATAGGTTTTTCAACACTTTTTACTATTGAAAGAGCGGCTCCACCTTTCTGATCACCATCCATCTTGGTTAAAATCACACCGGTTATATTTATCATCTCGTTGAAAGTTTTCGCACTGTTAACAGCATCCTGTCCAGTTAAAGAATCTCCAACAAAAATTTTTTCACATGGTTTAAACTCTGTTTCGATCCTTTTAAGTTCATCCATCAGTTCTTCATCTATATGTAACCTTCCAGCAGTATCCAAAATAAGGGTATCAAAGTTCTCTCTAAGTGCAAATCCAACAGCATCTTCTATCCTTTTTATGAGATCATTTTGACTGGTCTTGAAAAAGTTCAAAGAATTTTTTTCAGAAAGTTGTTTCAACTGATCGTAAGCTGCAGGCCTTTTTATATCACACGGAACAAGAAGAGTTCTCCTTCCATACTTCTGAAATAGTTTTGCAAGTTTACCACATGTTGTTGTCTTTCCACTACCCTGAAGCCCAACTAAAGATATTATTGCTGGATTTCCTTTAAAATGTAACTCTCTATCACCTGCTGAAAAAAGTTCAACAAGTTTATCGTTAACACTCTTTATTATTATATGCTCTGGTTTTAGAGACCTGTAAACTTCTTTACCAACTATATCTTCCTTTAAGGAGTTCACAAAATCATTAACTATCCTGTAGTTAACATCAGCCTCAAGAAGCAAAAGTTTTATCTCCCTTAAAGTAACTTTCAGATCATCTTCAGTTACCTTTCCTTTGTTTTTTATTTTAGAAAAAATGTTTGAGAACCTTTCAGTTATCCTTTCAAGCATCTTTTAAAATCCCCGCACTTTTTAAAATTTCTTCGACAAGATCATCATACTTTATTCCATCATATTCAGCCTCCATAGGTAGATCCGAAAGATCTGTCATACCTGGAATAGAGTTTACTTCAAGTTCAAATATTCTTTCATTTCGATCTATTATATAATCAACTCTTGCGAAAGATTTCATGTTCAAACTTTCAAATATAATTAGTGTTCTTTCCATCAAAAGTTCAACGGTTTTCCTATCGACCTCTGGTGGGATAATAAAATCGGTTTTTCCTTTTGTATACTTTGCCTCATAATCGTAAAATCTATTTTTAGGTTTCAACTGTAAAGGAGTCAAAACCTTTGTTTTACCTTTATACTCGATAACTCCAACAGTTACCTCTAAACCGTTTTCAAGATACTCTTCTATCAAATAATCGTTGAACTCGTTTAAACAATTCTTCAAAAGATCCTTTGCTTTAGAAGAATCACTTATAAATGTTCCGACAGATGATCCACCTGTGTTTGGTTTTAGAATAACTTTTCCTTTAAAGTTCTTTTCAACAATATTCTCATCTTTTTCAAATATTTTTCTGTTGATGTAGTGTGAATTTAAAACTGGAATATTTAAAGATTTTACCATCTGCTGTGTCAGGTATTTGTTTATGGTCAAAGATGAAGGGATAACACCTGAACCTGTGTAAGGTATTTTAAGATACTCAAGTATCCCTTGAACGATCCCATCCTCTCCAGGTCTTCCATGCATAACATTGAAAACCTTATCAAAACCTTTCAAATTTTCTATAAGTTTCCCATCGTACTCTATTTTTTTTGCATCGTAACCTTTCCTCAAAAGAGCATCACAAACCCTTATCGCTGATCTTTTTGACACTTCACTCTCTTTAGAAGGACCACCAAAAAGCACCGCAACTCTTTCAGCCATCAATTATCTCCTTTAAAATTTTTGCTTTTTTAAAAAACTCTATTTTACAATCTTTTGATTTTTTATCAAGGATTATGAAAGTTAAAACCTTTTTCAATTTTTTACTTTTAAGATCAACCTCACCTGTAATAACAAAAACTTTTTTTCCATACTTTAAAGATCTTTTCACTATCTCTCCATTTATTTTTCCCATCATGGATTGATCATCAAATTTTCCTTCGTTTATAACTACAGAATCACTCTCCTTTATCAAATTTTCGATTTTAATATTTTTTGATAGAAATTCCCAGCAGGAAATATTTTTTCCTCCAACAGAGTGTGTGAAAAAGCCAAGTCCTCCACCGCTACCCAAAAAATCTTTGCCTGAAACACCATACTTTTTTGCTACATATTTAAAAATGGACTCATAAAATTTCAAATCCTTTTCTTTAACACCTTTTTGTTTCAAAAAAGTTAAAGCACCAGATCTTCCATCAAGTGGTGAACTAACATCACACACAGATATTAGATTTTTTAAGATTATAGAATTTTCATTTTTCTTAAAATCTATCAAAATTTCACTTTCAGGTAATTTTAAAGTTTCGTAGCCTAAAAGTTCAAACGAACCTGCTCCAAGATCGAAGGTTGTTGTTCCACCTATACCGAGATAAATTTTTTTATAATCATTGTAAACTTTTTTTAAAATAAAACCTATACCCTTACTACTTCTCTTTTCTGGATTTTTATAAATATCTTTAACATTTAAAAAACCAACTATCTTTGCACTTTCAATGAAAAGGGTATTTTTGAACTCAAAAGTTTCAACATCCATCTTTTCACCATCTGGTGAAAAAGTTTTGAAAAACTTTTTTTTCCCAGATGGATGGATAAATTTTATAAGATTTAAAAAACCATCTCCCCCATCGGAAACAGGTATAACAATATCATTTTTTGAAGGAAAAATATTTTTGTATAGAAAAAATATTTCACTGTTTGAAAGTGTTCCCTTTAAGGAATTTGCAAAAAAAACTCTTTTCATCTCAAAAACTTTTTAAGAAAAGAAACATTTCCAAACTTGTCATAAACCTTTACAAGTATTGAAAGTGGTTCTTTACCGTTAAAAGGTATATCTATTGCAAAATTTTCTTCCCTGTTATCAAATATCTGGTCAACAGGAAAAACATCTTTAAATTCACTTCCATTTATAGAAATTTCAACTTTGTCTATAAAACTCTCTTCATCGAAAGCAGTAAAACTCAAACTGTTATTCTGGAAAATGTCATCCTTTATTCTTGGTGGATTATTATCGATAAGAAAATCTTCAGAGAGTTTTTCTTCATTTAAAGGTTCTCTATTTTCAATTGAATCGGAAACAAGAACCTTTATCCTGTAATATCCTGTTTGGAAATTCTCATAGTTGAAAACAATATAGTTATCCTCAGTTTGTGAAATCAAAGGATAATCGTATCTTCTATCGTTAAGGAATATAGAGTAAGATAATCTATCGTTATCAGGGTCAAAACCTTCCCATCTAACGAATATTTTCTTCTCAAAAATTTTAGAAATATTCTGTTCCTTAAGATCCATATAAAGATTCTTTTTGAAATTTTTGTCAGTTATAACATTTTGGGGCATTGCATAATCTGGTAAAATTCTTGGCGGGAAAACTACTATATTTTCTATTTTTGGCTTTCTGTTTTCACCTTTATAGAAGATCTCAATCTTTTTAAATTTATCCTCATCATCGTTCAAAACAACCTTGTATTGGAAAAATTTTGCTTTTGGAAGATTACTATTTAAACCGCTGAAGACCTGATAAAAATCTGTCCAGTTTTTATCAACATCATAAGACTCGCCAAATCTAAAAAATACCTTCACTTTACCAGAGAATTCTGGATAAACGGATGTTATAGAATTTTTAGAATTAAAAGCGAAAACCCTTGAAAGGAATTCCCCTTTTCCATTGTTATCTTTTATCTTTAAAATTTGAGGTTTTCCATCGTTTCCAACTAAAAGATTCTCACCATCCTTATATACCGAAGTTACAAAATCAAAATCAAAATTTCCACAGAAGAAAAGATCCTTAAAATCGAAAAAGTATGCTCTCGCTGGTTTTGAGAGAAATATGGTAACACCATCTTTAAAAAAACCAACCTGTGAAATATATGTATCAAAGAAAAACAAAGTATCAAGAAGATTGTTCTCTATGGAAATTATATATGATTTGTACTCTTCTGTTAACGGATCATCCGTATTTGAGATCTTGGAATTAAGTAGTATAAAAATCTTATCATCCTTTAAAAAGAAATCCTTTATCTCGCTCCCATTTGAAACGAAAATATAATCCGTTTTTCCCTCCTGATAATTTATCAGTTTCCCTTCACCCTCTGTTGAAAAGAGAAAACCTTTTTTATATCTTTTCATCTGCAAACAGTTTCTATCTTTTACTTCAAAGAACTTCTCAAACCTGTTCTTTTTTAACTCAAAAATGTTTTCGCCAACAAGAGCATAAATTTCCCCATCCAGATTTAAAAGTTTGTTTATACTTTTGTTTCCATTTTTGAATAGTGTGTCACATTTCTTTTTATCATCTATCTTTACAATAATTCCAGATGGCTCAACTGAGGCTATAAAACTTTTTTCATCAATCTTTAAAATGTTTTTTATTATCTCTCCCTCTCTAAATTTGGCAACTGTATCATTTTTAGTAACATTAAAAATATAAGCGTTTCCACCCGTTCCAACAAGAATATCTTTTTTGAATTTTAGAATAGAGAATACCTGATCGAGCATTTTCGTTTCAACCTTTTCAACAACAAATCCATTTTTAACAAAATTTTTTGAAACCATAACACCGTATGATGTTTTCAAAGATTTTATATTTTCAAAAGGTGTATCTAATATCCTTCCAGTTTCAAGAGCACTCAGGAAGAAAGAAAATATTGGGAGAAAAAATATTACAAAAAGTTTTTTCATCTTACCTCCACAATTTTATAACTATGCTTTTAGAACCTTTTACAACAAAATCTGAAGAATATTTTTTAACAACTATGTTGTTTCCATTAATCTGTTTTTTACCCATTAAAAGTTGTTCCTTTACAAAAGAACTTGGGTAGTTGAAAAATTCAAGGTTGTTATCTATAAATCCTTTTTCAAAAGTTGTAACTCGTAAAACCAAACTGTTTGATGGATTTAACTGGTCTATTATATTTTCGAGTGTCTCAACATCCTTAAAATCGAATTTCCCTGAACTCCTTGAACTTTCAAAATAGAGATCATCACCTCCTCCGTTTACAGTAACCATTAAAGAATCCTCTTTAATATTTTCAGGAATCTTAACATTTATCTCTTTCGTCAACATCTTTTGATCGTAACCCTTCAATTTTATAGTAAGATGTAGATTCTCTCCACTTTTATAATATTTTTTATCACTTAAAAGGTCATCTATCACAAAAGTTAGATTCTGCTCAACAATATCAGATTCTATATTCAAAGAATCTATTTTAACACTTTTGTAAACATTGTTCGTGTATGCCTGTAAAAGCCCTGAAATGTCAAAAAATATTTGCAACATTATGTTATCACCTGAAAACATATTTTTGTATTCAAAACTTTTTTTATTGTTACCGAAAACATTAATTTTATATTTTATTGAAAGATCTCCTCCAGATTTAAAATTTTTTGAAACTGCGGAAAGGAAAGTCAGGGGAAGATAATTTGAAATTATATCTTTATCTTTAGCCACGGAAAGATTGTATTCGAACTGATTTATTTTCATCCTCACCTTTACCATTTCAGATCTCTCTTTCGTTTTTGCTAATACACCAAAAGTTCTATCCTGAGTAGCCTTCCCAGCATTATCCTTTAATGAGAATCCCATTTTAAAGGATATATCATTTTTGGGAAGAATTGTATAAATATAAGCCTCAGAAATTGGGAAATCAACCTCCCCTTTCAATGTGAAAGGATGTCCTAAACAGTATATGTTATCTTCGTCAATATAGGTAACCGTACCTATAGCTGATACTTCAAAATCACCTTCAAGAAGTTTTATGGATACCGCTTTTCCCGGTGAAAGTTGGCTCTTTCCATTTTCTTTTAAATTCAAATTGTTCCTCCCGCTATAATAGAGTTTTTTGGAAATATTTTTAAACTCTCACCAAAACTTATAATCTCACTGGAAAATCCATAAAGAACAATAGGAAGAGATATCTCTTTCAAATCAAATTTGTTTTTTTTCTGTAATTTCTCATAATCGTTAAGTCCAACGATCCTTTTTATCGGAGTAACACCTCCAACTGGTTCTTTAAGGTTATCCCATGTATAACTCAAACTACCTGCCAGTTTATTGTTGAAATAGACAGGGCTTCCACTCATTCCGGCTGCTACCCCAGTTTTTTCAACATTCTCTCCTAAACATTTTACAAGTATCATCTCCATATTAGAATCTCTCATTATATCTATTATCTGGACTTCGAATGTATCAATTTCCGTTCCATGAAAAACTGTTTTGCAATACCCTTTCATTCCTATTTTCAGTTCGTCAAGATCTATAAACTCTTCTGAAAAAAGAATAATAAAAAATGAAATTGATAAAAGAAGAAATATTCTTTTCATCATACTCCTTTTATATATTTTATAAGTTCTATTTTTTCAATGCTTTCTTTATTATCCACAACTTTATAAGAGTTTTTCAAAATATTTATACTCTCATCATAACCCTTATCACCAACGAATACTTCATAAATGGGATCCCCCTTTGAAACCTTATCTCCAATCTTCTTGTAAACTTTCAGACCTGTTTTGTGATCAATACTCTCCTCCTTTTTGAATCTTCCTGCATTCATATATATAAGGGCGATTCCTATTTTGTAAGTATCGAAATATGATATGTAACCATCCTTGTCAGATCTTATTTCCACAGATTTCTGATAAAAAAGATCCTCTTTTTTTAACTTTTCAACATTTCCTCCCTGGGAGGAAACTATTTTAAGGAACGTTTCGTAAGCATAACCTTTCTTAATAACATCTTTTACCTTTGCTATTCTATCCTCACAACTTTCTCCAATTCCATTCTTTTCCATAAGAAGAACTGCAATCGCCTTTACGAGTTTGAAAAGATCGTTTTCAGTTTCACCTTTAAGTAATTTTAACGATTCATAAACCTCACAGCCATTACCAGCGTATTCTCCCAAAACCTGTGACATATCTGTTATCAGATAGACCATCTTTTTTCCAAACATCTCTCCAATAGAAAACATACTATCAGCAAGTTTTTTGGCTTCATCAAAACTTTTCATAAAAGCACCATTTCCACATTTTACATCGAGTATTAAGGAGTCTATCCCCTCAGCCAACTTTTTACTCATTATTGATGATGTTATAAGTGGAATCGATTCAACAGTTCCGGTTACATCCCTTAAAGAATACAAAAGTTTGTCTGCAGGTACAAAATTTTCAGTCTGCCCACCAAAACCCCCACCAATCTTTTTTACCATCTCATACATCTTCTCTTTACTCAAAAAAACATCCATTCCCTCTATAGATTCGAGTTTATCAAGAGTTCCTCCCGTATGACCAAGCCCTCTTCCAGAAACCATTGGAACTTTAAAACCCAAAGAAACAAGTATAGGAAGCAGTGGGATCGAAACTTTATCTCCAACACCTCCAGTTGAATGTTTATCAACTTTTATCCCCTCTACATCCGAAAAATCGTAAATATATCCAGATTTCATCATTATCTCAGTTAAAATCTTGGTTTCGTTATCTGAAAAACCTTTTAAAAAACCAGCCATCAGGAAAGCGGACATCTGATAATCAGCGATTTTCCCTTCAATATAACCTTTTAAGAGGAATTCCATTTCACTTTCCGTCAACTCGTTCCCATCCCTTTTCTTTTTAATTATCTCTACCGGATTCATAAATCTCCTCCCATTATTTTTACAGAGTTTGAACTCCCTATCCTTGTAGCTCCATTTTCTATCATATCAAGTGCACTTTTCAGATCCCTTATACCACCACTCGCTTTAATATTTATTCTATTTCCTGCAATACTCTTAAACAATTTTATATCTTCAACCTTCGCTCCGCCTGTTGAAAATCCTGTAGATGTTTTTATAAAATCAGCCTTACCTTCTATAAGGAGTTTCACAACTTCTCTCTTTTCATCTTCTGTGAGCAAACATGTTTCAACTATAACTTTCAAGACTTTGTTTTTACAAACTTCCTTAATACACTTTATCTCATCCACTATTCTTTCATACATCTTTGATTTCATGTATCCAATATTCATAACCATATCTATCTCATCGGCACCAAGTTGTAAAGATCTTTTTGTTTCAAAAATCTTTGTTTCAATATCAGTTGCGCCGAGTGGAAAACCCACAACGGTACAAACTTTCACATCCGAATTTTTTAAAAGTTCTTTAGAGTAGTTGACATAAACCTGGTTTACACAAACAGAAAAGAAATTGTATCTTCTCGCTTCTTCACACAATCTTTTTATATCATCAAAAGTAGCATCAGCCTTTAAAAGTGTATGATCGATAAATCTGTTAATATCTCTCATCTATCAACTCCTTCAGTTTTAACAATTTTTCCATTATAAAAGTACCACATGTTGTAATAGTTAGATTTAGGTAGATTCTCTATTATTATACAGCCTTCATACTTCTTGTTGTACTTTAAGTTTCCCTCTATAAAAAAAACAGCATCTCTGCTCTCATCAACAGGATTTATTAAAACTTTTCCATACCTGAAAAAATTCTCAATATCCGCAGGATAGGATCTGTTCTTTTCAAAAAACTTTTCAAGAATCCTTTTTGATTTTTCAGCATTGAACTTCAATTCCATTTCAACATCCTTTTTTAGATCAAAATCCTCAACATTTACAAAAATGGGGTGGTAGTAATCTGTGAACTCTCCCTCAAGTCCATCATCCCTACTTTTAAGTATGGCGACACCATAACCTTTTTCAAAAATATAGAAAGAATAAATATCTATAACTTTTCCTTTTAATGTGTTTTTAACCATCATTCTATCTTTCATCAAACTCGTGTATGAGTAGGTTCCATACTCATTCTTCTCCTTAAGATATTCTACCTTAAGCCCCAAACTGACACTGTTACTCAAAATAAAACTATCACCCTCCATAGTTCCTGAAAATCTTAAAAATTCTTTCCCTTCTTTAAAATTGAATTTTTCTCCATATTTTTCGAAAAAAATTTTTTTTACATCCTCTAACTTTTTATAATCTCCATCCTCTTTTGAAAATCTCAAAAATAAAACAACCTTTTTTGTTTCAAGAGAAAGAACTTTCAATTCGGAGAATAAATTTCCAATATGATCTTCATTTTCATAAAAAAAAGCAAAGAATTTTCCATCATCCGAAAAACCTATCACCTGAGGATCCGACGAAAATAGATAAAAAGAGAATAGAACAAAAAAAACAAAAATAAAATATTTCATTTTATCCTCCTTATTACGATTTTTCCTGAGATGTTTTTGAGTAACACCTCCTGTGGAGGAAAACCTATAGATATTTCAATGTGGGATGGGTCTACCTCAAACTGTTTAAAGGTTGGATCTATAGAGTATATCTTCCCTTTGTAAAAAACATTGTTCCAAGCATGGTAAAAAAATTGTCCTTCCGAAAAAACCAATCCAGAAACAACATTGACCCTAACGTTTTTTGATATAAGTAGAGAAGCAAAAAGTTGTGAATGCTCTGTGCAATCCCCATAAGAGTTTTTCAATATCTGAGATGGTGTTACAAGTCCAGAAAAAACTTTTTTCTTCAACTTTTTGTTTACGAATTCCATACTCTTTTTTATAAAGGTGAGTGTATCGAACCTACTCTCTTTAAACAACCTTTCAGATATAGAGATTATAGAACTATCAGGCATAAGGTAGAAGGAATCCTTTATCTCCTCAAAACCTTCGCTGTTTAAAGTTTTTCTAAAAACTTCAAGAGTATCTTTTTTATGAATTTGTCTATAATTGGAAAGGTCTTTATCCTTTATTCCTTCTATAACATATTTTGCATAATTATCTTTTCTGATATTTCGGAAATTACCTTTTGCTTCTATTTTGAAATAATCCAAAATGTTAAAATTTTCAGTTGGTTCCTTTACAGAATCCGTTAAAACCATCTCTATTCCCTGATCGCTTAAGGATTTGACACACCTATTTTTTTTATCAAACCATAAGTAGAAAGTTGAACTTTCACTTTTTAAAAGATATTTTGATGAAGCGAATGTTTTACCTGAGATTTTCAAAGATTCATCTTTTAAAAATTTAATATCAACCTTTTCGAGTTTCATATTCAAAGGATTCAATGTGAAAAGATTCTCTTTTAAAATTTCCCTATCAACACTTTCAATATTGAAGATTATCTTTTTACCTTTAACATCCAAAATGTCAGTTTTCTCTTTTCCTGAAAGATCGGTTTTTATTACAAACTTATCATCCTGAAGGTAACCGTTTAGAAAGAAGGATATATCTTTACTTTTAACACTTACAAAAAATTTTTTTATATTCCACTTTCTATCATAAAATGATACGGAATTTGAAAATATCTCAACATCGTTTCCATAAACCTCAAACCTCATTTTATTTCTTTCATCTATCCTTATAAGTGAATCAACATAGGTCTTCTCTTCAACATAATAGCCAACCTTTTTCCCTCCAAGAAAAACATCCATTACCTTCTTTTGTGCAAATATATTTAAAAATAAAAGTAATGAAAAAAGTAGTAATTTTGTTTTCATTTTTTAACTATCTTTATATTTTTATTATATCTTCTTTCAGAAGAATGGGAATGAATATCTAAAGAAAGAAGGTAAACTCCACCTGTTAATCTCTTTTTATCTTTCATTTCAACAAGTATGCTGTTGAAACCATAGGTAAAATTTTTTCTACCACTTTCAACGATCTCTCCTCTATCGTTAAAAATTGTAAAATAGAAAAATCCAGAAGAGTTTGAGTTGAAAGTAATATAAAAATCATCTTTGAAAGGGTTTGGATAAACGAGAATATTTTTCGAAAGATTCTGTTGTGGATGTTTTAAAAATATTGTTTTTTCATACTTTTTAAAATCGTTATCAAAAAGGATAACTTTTAAAGTATCAACCTGTGAAAAGGATGAATCGATAAACATTTCACTTTTAAAAGTATCACTGAAAGATATAAAATTGTTAAAGTTTAACGTTTTTTCTTGATTTATATAAAGAGTTGGTTTATATTCTGACAGATTTCCAAGGTAAACTCCAGTTTTAGAAACGAATTCAACAGAAAGTTTGAACTTATCTGGAACGGAAATACTATCCGATACTTCCACACCGTTAACTTTCAACTTCAAATTCCCATCATAGGAAAAAGTATCCTTTTCTAATTTAAAGAAAACTTTCTTTAAATTAGAATGTATAAAACTATCATCCTCAAAAACAGAAACTATGGCCAACCTTTTCTCATATTTTCTATTTTGAAAACTATCGGGAAGAGTAAGTTCAAAGATTTTTTCTCTTGAAGAATCTGATATTCTTCTCATCAAACCATCATTTTTAGTGTAATAGATATAAGAGTAAGGATAGGTATGAAGATAGTCATGTGAGTCTGTATAGAATGGCTGGTAAATATCCAAAAAAACCTCTTCTTTGTTTTTACCATTGTATGAAAATCCAATGTTGTTTTTGCTGCCAAGTGTTACAGTATCCGGAGAGATTACATCAACATCATATTTATACTTCTTCACAACCATAGAAGGATCACCAAAAAGTTGATGTGATGTATAAGCATAGTTGTTTTTGTTTATCATAGATAGGTAGTATTCACCTATTGTGTTGTAACCACCATAAAGGAAAAGATCATAGACAAAAGATAGATAGAGTATATTTCTGTTCTCATCAGCACTTGTTGCTCTCGTTGCACCTATGGTTGCTGAAAATCCTGAGTATGGAAGTATCTGAAAATCTGAAGCGATTGAACCATAATCGTTATCAAACTGTCCAGCCTGACATGTCCCGAAAAGAAATATAGGGTACTTGTGCAGATTATCAAAAAGGTCAAGATCGTTTGGGTACTCCAAAAAATGTTCATGTGTTAAAGAATAGTAAGAACCATGTCCATAGAAGAATCCAAAATTTACTCCCCTTGAAAGTATATCTTTTAAAACGAACCTGACATTTCTCTTTAATCCTGGATTGTAAGGCCAGTGATCAGTTCCTTCAAGGTCTCCCTTGTAATCTGTTAGATAAAGTTTTTCAAGGGCGAAGTTGTTTCCTAAAAGTTGTGCAAGTTCTTCACTCGCATTTATAAAACTTATATCGTTAAAATCACTTGTAACCCTTGAACTGTATTCATCATCAGAGATAACAACCGCTCTACTTTTCATGTATGTTGGAGTTTTAGTTTCATAATCTATTATCTTATTCAAAGCGTAGTATGCTTGATCTTTAGTATAAACGGTTATCCTTCCCGGGATAATATCCATATACTTATCATCATCAAGAAGAGCAAACCATCTGTCAACACATTCGGATCTGTAGGAAGTTAAAAGTGCAAGTTTGTATACACCATACCCTGTTTCATAAACTGGAACAACACTCCTGTTTTCAAAAGTGTTAAGGCGATTTTTGTAATCGAATGAACCTGAACCGAGAAGGAGGAGATATTTGGGAAACTTTGACCACCTTTCCTTTGCATAGTAGAGAAAGGACTTTATTGAAGTAGGGGTTTTCATACCGAAAGAGAAAGCGTTATCTATATCGTTGAATTCAAAAACTTTTACAGTCATCCCTTTACTTTTTCTATACTGGACATATGAGTTAACTGAATTTTTGAACCCTTTTCCAGTTATGATAAGGATGTCACATCCATCGCTAAAATCAAAAATTTTAGAGCAATCAACAAATTCAAACCTATCAACCTTTTTTAAATCTTTTGAAAAATATATCTGCTGAATTCCCTTTGTTTTCAAATTAATTTTCTGATTCTTTTTTAACTTTCCAAAAAAAGAAAATTCGGAAGAAGAAAATGCAACATAAAGATCAATTTTTGGATTTAAAGATAATATGTCTTTTGTGTTATCCTCAATTTGTAAATCCTTTTCGCCACCAAGGTATGCTTTGTACTGAGGTTCAACAGAACAGAGATAAAAAGTTTTTGTTTTGTTATCAAGATTTACAGGTATTATCCTTATAGAATTGTCCTGCTTGAAATTGAAAACATCAAAAGTAAAACTTTTGGGAATGGTTGTATAAGCCCCCCTTGAGGAAGCTCTACCAACAATTTTTCCATTTATTTCTATATCAATATCAAAGGTATCGTTAAGATCGGTTTGAAAGAAAAATGAAACTGTAATTTTTCCAGTTGAGTCAACTATGTTGTTAAGGTTAAAGTTCCAGGTATAGTCTTTAACATTTGTGGAATCTTTGTAAATAGTGAATTCTCTCCAAGCCCATCCATAGCCTGCAAGAAGAGGGTTTATAGAATCGTACCTGAAGGTTAAAGAAATATCAACTAAAGAATCACCTTTCAAAGCATCATAGATAATATCTCCCATTTCTAAAAAGTTTGTATCGTTGAAAGTCAAAATGTACTGGTTGTAATCTGTAAAAGGGTTGTTGTAGATATCGTACGAAAGGTAAAAATTTTTCCCTTTACCTTTTATAGAATTCCCATAAAAAACAAAATATTCTCCTTTTTCAAAAGAGTTATCATCATCTCCAAAAAATTTAATAGGAACTTTTATCGGATCGATATAGTAAAACATTTCAGGTGTATCAGATGGAAGAATGAGGTTCTTTCTTTTATAGAGTCCGAGATTTTTTGGAGATATTAGTTCTGGATTTAAACCAACTTTTTTCAGATCCGAATAATCTACCATGTATATACCGTTATCCTTTATTTCAAGTTTTAAATAAGATTTTATCTGAGGTTGAGAACTTTTTGAAAATTTAAAAAATTTTGTTGGTGATATGAAATCAGAGTTTACCGATGAAACCAAAAGTGGATCATGCTGACTTGTTCTCTTAAGTTGATTTTTAAATTTAACATCTATATTAATTTTTTTGTAAAAGGAAATCTCATTTTTATCGAAGGAGTAAACCGGATATATTTTCAAAAGAAGTATCCTTTGGCTTGAAGCGTAAACAAAATGTTTTTCAAACAGTTTCCCATTTTTTGTTAAACCCGTAAAATAATTTCTACCTCTCTCCTTTCCCTCACTTTTAACTCTTATCTCAACATCACCCTCTGGAACATTCACATAGATATTTTTTACTAAATAACCGTTCTCATATTCAAGATCGTATATAGAGATATTTTCATCTTTGGGAAAATACTCTATCAAAACTCCCTTTTCATCACAAAAGGAAACTACTTTAGCAATGTTTACTAAAAAGGTTAAAAGTATTAGGATAGATATTAAAATTTTATTTTTCATCGAGTTTTTTTGCTTTTTCCAGTAACATAATAGGGATATTGTTTTTTATCTCAAAATATATACCATCCTTTTTGCATATGAGGATATCCCTTTCCCCATCGTATACAAGTTCCCCTTTGCATTTTGGACATATAAGTATGTCGAGTAATCTTTTATCTATCATTATTCCTCCTTAATGTAAATGTTGTTAAAATTATAAGGTAAACTGTTTAGAGCAAGAATTACAGATAGAACCGTTTCATTTAAACCTTTTATCACTAAGGTTTTGTTTGCTTTTGTATACTTTGAATGGAAGGAAAATTTGCTAAGTTTACAAACCATTTCATAATCTTTTTCAAGATTCACATCTTTGAAATGAATTGTATAAAATTCTCCATTCTTCTCTACAAAAAATTCTTTACCTGATAGAGCCAAAATTTTATCTTCTTTTAAAACTGTGTTTCTCAAATCAAAATTCATATAGAGTATATTTTCGCTTTCATTATCAGGTGATACATATGAAAAAGTGTAAAAGGAAAGAGAATCTTCAAGAAGCATTTTTATATCAAAAATATATTTTTGCGGATCGAACTTCAAAAAAACATTCTCTTTTTCTACCTTTCCCAGATCAGAAATTAAAAACCTTTCATTCAATTTTTCTAAATCTTTTTTATCCCCAAAAACTTTTATTTTGGTCTTATAATACCTGTCATTGAATTTTATTTTTTCTATCTTTTTATAAGAAATTTTAACCTGAAATTTTTTTCGATCGTAAAGGGTGATCAGAATCTCTTTTTTAACAGGATCGTAGTAAAGAAGGCCATCCTGAAGATAATTGGAGGGATCTATCAAAGCAGTATTAACTTTCACATCAAAAATGTATTCTCCTTTTTCAAAACTTCTGTAGTTTAACATTTCGGGATCGATTATGTTTTCAATAAATGAAGGTATATCAAAAATATCACCAAAATCTAAGGATAGGTCTTTTCTTTTTATCCATTCTCTTCCTGTAAAAATATGATCAAAATAGTTTTTCTGATCCAATATTTTAAAATAACCTTTCAGGGTAAACCTGTTTAAGGGGTCCTTTTCACCATTGAAAGATATATCCAAAACCTCATCTTTTATAGAAATTTTATAATCGTATGTTGAAAGAAGAAGTTTTTTTATCTCCTCCTTTGTTTCAGAGAGATTCTGTTTTGACTCTATTTCGTTGATATCATAACTTTTAAAACATGATAAAAATATCAGAAGAAAAAAAATTGGAAGGAATTTTTTCATAGTTTGAATCTTTTTGGAAGAAGTTCATTAAATTTGAATTCTCTTTTTTCTTTTTTTGAAAAGAGAACGATTTCAAAATCCTCATCCACAAACTCTGACATAACCTGCAAGCATGCTCCACATGGAAATGGTAGTTTATCGGAGTTGGCATAAATATATATTCTTTTAAAATCTTTTTCCCCACTTGTAAGAGCACTAAAAAAAGCGTTTCTCTCAGCACATATTGTTAAAGAGTAAGATGCGTTCTCAACATTAACACCGTAAAACTCTTTTCCCTTTTTGGTAACAAGTATTGAAGAAACTGAGAATTTGGAATATTTTGAATAACTATTTTGGGAAAGTTTTTTTAATTTTAAAATAATTCTTTTATCATTAAATTTCATATTTTAATTTTATATTCAATTCAAGTATATTTCAATAATTAAATTAAAATCCTATTGCCAAAAATTTTCTTTAGTTTTAATCTTATAATGGAAGCAGGTATAAAATTGTCGTAAACACTACTCAATCAAAAAACGACAATCCTGCTTCCTTTTTTATTCAACAAGAATAAATTTAAAATCTCTCAGATACTTGGTTATGGCATTAGTAACCTTTTCGCTTTTCAACTTCTCAAGTTCCTTTATGAATTTAAGATCGTAATCGTAGTCGTTGAAAATAAGATAGTTGTATCCAAGAGAAAAACTTCTGTTTGAGGTTCTCTCTTTATTAAGAAAAAAAGATGTCTGGAAAAGATTTTTCATATCATCTATCTCTTCCTGCTTGATTCCTTCCTTTTTTACCTTTTCAACCTCATCCTTGAAAAGTTTCATCGCAGAATCTGGATAAAGAGTGCTAACATAGAATACCCCGTAGTTAGACAACTTATTCGATGCACCAACATAGGCAGCATAAGTTAAACCATGTTTTGTTCTCAATGTTTCATAAACCCTCTTTGAAAGTATAGAAAGCCCAACCCTTACGGGAAGATACTCTTTATCGTTAACCGAAGGCACTTTAAATTTGCACCCAAGGTATTTTGTTTGTAAACCTCCCTTTTCATATTTTAAAAGAGTATCCCCTTCACACAGATTGAAATCTTTAAGATTTTTCATCATTTCAACTTTTCCATTTATGAATCCAAACTCTTTTTTGAAAAACTTTTTAGCCTCTTTGAATGGAACACCTGAAACAACACTTATTATAACTCTTCTTGAAGAAAAAATCTTTTTAAGATGCTCGTAAAGATCTGCACTTTTCAAATTCTGAACAGTTTCAACATAACCTTCAGGGTTTGCTATGTATGGATGGTTTTTGAAAAAATACTCGTTCAATTTCAAATATAGAAGTTCATCTGGGTCCTCTTCCTTAGATTTTATTTCATCTATCATCTTTTCCTTTTCTCTTTTCAAAATTTCATCAGAAAAATCTGGCTCTCTGAAATTATCAGCAAAAATTTTTGTAACATCGAAAAGATATTTGTTAAGGGTGGAAAAAGAAAAGGAAGAATAATCGTATGAATTTTCAAAGGAGACGGTCACAAAATATTTATCCATAAGTTCATTCATCTTACTTTCAGAATAATTTTTTCCACATTTTTCCACCAACCTGAAAATCAGATTCTCGATCCCTGACTTTTCAAAATCATAGTTCATGCTTCCACCATCTATAAATACTGTAACAGCGGATATATCGTTTTCTGGAACATAGTTGTATAGAAGTTCCACATTTTTTGTAATCTTTTCCTTAAAAACTTCTGAGAATGAAAACAGGAAAATTGTAATAATTATAGAAATTAAAAATATTTTTTTCATCTTACTCTCCCTTTAAAAATGATAGTTTGTTTTTGTAGGTCAAAGAATCAGTTAAAAATCCCTCAATATAATTAGCGTTAGAAATATACCTGTTAACGACAGATACTATATCATCTTTTGAAATTTCAGATATCTTATGGTTGTACTCTTTAAAATTATCAACTCCTCCAATACACCACCAATATCCTAAAGTCAATGCGAACGAGAGTGATGACTCAAGCCTTTTGAATGTGTTTACCTGTCCATACTCCTTCGAATGTTGGAGCAGATCGATATCATAGTAATCAGGACTATTCAAGTTTTTGATATGTTCAAATATGATCTTTCTAACCGTATCTATATTATCACCTCTAAGATCAAAATATAGTGAAAATTCTGAACCATCCTTTAATCCAGAGTACCAAACATAATAGTTGTAAACAAGACCACTCTCTACAAGATCTTTATAGAGTTTAGAAGATGATAAAGAAAGATAATCTGAAAGAAGATCTAAAGCGTAACAATCTTTTGAATCTCCTTTAAAATCTGGCGCTCTGAAAGATAAAAGGTATTTTGTTGTGGCTACCCTATCGACGATTAAAAAGTTTTTATTCCTCTCAAGTAAGGGATGTGGGGGAAAATTGAAATCAACCTCATTCCCCCTTTCCCATCTTGAGAAATATTTTTTTACGATCTTTTCAGTTTTATCAAAATCTATCTCCCCAACCACGATGAGAGCACAGTTGTTTGGTACATAGTATTTATTTTTTATCTCGTTCATCTGTTCCCTTGTTGCATTTGCTATAACATTTTTAAAGCCTATCGTATTCTTTCTATAAAAATATTTTTCAAACATAATTGAGTCAGCCATCTGATAGAATTTGTATGCTGGAACTGAGAAATCTCTATCGAACTCGTTCAATACAACATTCCTTTCCTTTTCAAGTTCAATTGAATCGAAAAGAGGATCTATTATAGCGAAAGACATAAATTCAAGTCCCTGATCTATATTTTTCGATGGAAGGGTGAAATAGTACCTAACTGATTCATTCGAAGTCATCCCATTATAAACTATTCCCAACTCCCTTATCCTTTTATTGTATTCCTCCTGACTCTTCCATTTCACATTTCCTTTGAAAAACATATGTTCATAAAGATGTGATAGACCGCAGTTTTCAGGAGTTTGAGTGTAAGAGCCATTTTTGGCTGCTATCTCTATTGTAACTATAGGCTGAGCTGTAGTTTTTACCATCAAAACTTCAAGTCCATTTTCAAGTTTAAAACTTTTAAACTCCCTTTTGTAAAGTGTTTCTGAAAAAATTGAAAAAGAGATTAAAATTGTTAAGAGAAAGTAAAAGACCCTTTTCATTTGTTCTCCTTTGTAATATTCCTTTTATCAAAAATAAATAAAAATCCACCAACAATACTGTACAAAACTGAAACCAAAAAAAATGTTAAAGATAGTGAAACTATCTCTTCTTTGGTTGTTAACTTGAAAAAATTTATATAAGCCCATTCCCTTAAACCAAGCCCATTTATTGTTATAGGGATCATTGAGATTATTGATATGAAAGGAACATAGATTATCTCATCTATAAGTTTAACTGATAAACCCTGTGAAATAACAATTAGATGGTTGGTAACAACAAAAACTACCTGTATCATTATTGAAAGAAAAAGGTTGTAAACAAGGTCACTTTTCCTATGTTTAATTATTCTCAAAGAATTCATCAGAGAGTTTATCTTTTCACCTATTTTTAAAATTTTTATTTTTGAAAAAAGAAAGATAAAAAAGTTAAAAACTTTATCAGAGATTATGACGGTTATAAATATTACTGAAGCCAAAATGCCTATTATTGATACATAAAGAAAATATTTCGTTACACCATATTTGAAAAATATCAAGGGAGTTATGGATATGTAAACTATTATTCCTAAAAGTCCAATCCATCTTTCTATTATTATAGAAGATATAACGTCAGCTATCCTTTTTTCATCCGAGACTATGTAAGCGCCCCTTATAAAATCCATACCAATGGTTGATGGAAGGAAATTGTTGAAAAAGAAGGCTATGTTATATATTCTGAAAGCCCTCCAGATGGAAACATTGAAATTGTAAAGTTTCAAAACGAGTTGCCACCTTAACGATATGATGAAACAAACAATTCCTATGGTTATAACACTAAGAAAAAGAAGAAAGATATTTGAATTTTTTAATATTTTAAAAAGTTGGGTTGTATCTATATTTCTGAAGATTAAAAAAAGTATCAAGACCGTTATTAGAATTCTTAAAATTTGAAAAAGAATTTTTTTCATTCTTTAAAATATACCTTGAGTTAAACATTTGTCAAGTAAGAGTTAGAGTAAAAAGCAGGAAAAAAGTATGTAGAATCTGTAAAAATCTTTGCTATTTTTTACAAGTCCTAAATCTGTTTTAATCCTACCTTTTATGGATACATTTAATCCATAAACTAAACCATCTCCACTTCTGTATACTTTCAGTGGGTAATAGTTTGTAAAGGAGTATTCGAATATGGACAAATAATCACTTTCGATAATTTTATATGTATAGAGAAAGGTTGAAATTTTAAAATTTTTATTCCCGAAGAAAAGATCTACCTTTTGATAAGAAGAATTATTATAATTCAAAAAGTAAGTTAACTTTAAAGATAAAATTTCCTTGTAATTCTTAAAGAACTCCATTTTCATAGAACTTTTTTCTTTCTCAAGGAAGTTATAAGTAAAAGTTGATTTTAAAAAATTGAAAAAAGTAAAAGTTGTTGAATTTTTAAAATCTCTGTAGTCGCCTTCTAAAAAATCTGTTCTGTTATCAAATTTCACTCCCCTTTTTTTCGAAAAATCGAAAAAGAATCCATAAAAATCCTTCTCATCTAAAATATTTGAATGAAGATTAAAAAACTTTCTATTCATTGTAAAACCTGATAAAGTTGTAAAATCGCTTGTAGATTTTTTTAAAGATGTTGAAATAGAGTATCCCTTATTGGGAAGTGAAAAGGCAACATCATAAGATAGGTATGAGATATTCCCAAAAGCGGAAAAAACAAAATTCTTATCGGAACATATCATATTCATATCTTTTGAATAGTCAGCAAAATATGTTGCAAAATTTAAAAACTCACTCTTGCTGCTTAAAAGCATTCCCAAAATAATTTCTTTTAGGTTATTATTTCTTGAAATTGAAAGTGAATCCTTATGGATATTGTAAGTTAGGACTTTTTTTACGTTGCCTAAACTGTCAAGAGAACAATCATAATAAACGTTGCTCAAGAAAGGAGTTATGATAAATTTTTTAAAGGTAAAGATTTTTGTTAATCCAAAGAATGATGGGTACTCATTATAGGAATCATCGAGTTCCAACCTGTTTGAAAAAAAAACTCTGTTCAAACTTTTTTGAAAAGTGTTCGGGTTGGAAAAGAGTCCTCTTCCAGTTTTAATAGTAAAATTTCCGAACATAAAACTTTGATACGACACACCTAATTTAAAATTATCATAAAACTTTTTTTCATCAAAATCCTTCTCAGTTAATAGAAAAAAATCAATCCCATTAAACCTACCTGTTGTTTTAAAAAAATTTTTATTCTTTATGGAAAAAAGTGAATCAAGGTTAAAACCTCCCTCGATTTTTAAAAACTTTTTTTTTCTATTAAAATTTTTTTCCAGAACCGATGAAACAATCTGGTTTCCTGTAATCTCGAAAATGTTTCTATAAGTTATCTTATCTTTTGAAAGATAAAGATTCTTAAGTTGTTCCTTTTCGTTCTCTGTTAAAAATTCGTTAAGATCCTGAAGAAGAAAATCGAGTGAATCAACGAATTCTGATGTCTCAAAAACCTCCTCTTCCTCTCCTATCAAAAATGTAAAAGCAAAAATCAAGATAAAAATGAAACTAAAATATTTTTTCACCATTATCAAAAAATTCCCACAAAAGGAAAGCTGCAAGTGTTTTTCCATCAACAATATCCTCTTTCAATAAAAAATTTTTTATCTCTTTTCTTTTCACTTTTATTATCTGAATATTTTCATCGAAATCTTTTTCTTTCTTTTTTACAACAAGATTTTTTGCCAGGAATATATGCAGAACTTCGTTTAAAAAACCGGGGGAGGATGCTATACTTTTCAACTTTTTAAGATCTTTCGAAAAGAATCCTATCTCTTCGCTTAACTCCCTATTAGCAGCCTCGAATGGATCCTCTCCCTCTTCAAGTGTTCCTGCCGGAATCTCTATCATCTCCTTTTTGAATGGATACCTGTACTGTTTCACAAAAAATATAGTATCTGTCTTTTCATCGAAAGGGATTATCGCAACAGACCCCCTATGGATAACCACCTCTCTTGTACTCTCTCTTCCTGAAGGTAGTTCAACCCTATCCTTTATCAAATTCAATATCCTTCCAGAATAGATCAATTTTGATTCTTTTGTCTTTTCCATTTTACTCTCCAATAAATGTTTGTTCTTTCAACTTTTCAATACTTTTTTTACCTATACCATGTAGTTTTTCAAGTTGATCATAAGAATTTATTTTACCATTAATCAACCTAAAAATATATATTCTTCTAAGAGCAGTTTTAGTCAAACCTTCTATTGAAAGTATCTCTTCATAGAATGCCTTATTCAAATCAATTTTTTCCCTTCTATAAAAACCTTTTATTTTTTTAATTTTTAAAGGTATATCAAAATGCACTCTGTTTATTTTTATATATGGTAAATCATAATATCTGTTTTCTTTAAAAATTGAAAATCTTATATCGTTTGAATTTGAAAGATATGGATGAATGAAAGTGGTGTACTCAAGAAAATATGGAAATTTAACAAACTTCAAACCGAAGAATATTCTTTTTTCACTATCTATGGAAAAATTCAACTTTACATTCCCATATAAATCATAGATAACCCTTCCTGTAAAAACAAAGCCATTCCCATAACTTGTTTGGAATTGAATATCGTAACCATTCTTGCAATATCCTAAAATAAGAGAAGAACTATTCTGCTTTTTTTTTAAAATGTATGAGGGTAAAATGTAGAAACTCTCATCCATTATCATTGCTGAAACTATTATTCCATTAGAAAACTTATTCATACCATCAGAAAATTTTATAAAATTCGTATACGGCGCAACTCCAACTTTAACATTTCTATAGTTGTATGAAAGTTTAAAAGATAGAGTATAACTTTTGAAAATATCATTTAAATCAGCAATTAAAAGATGACCTGAAGAAAAATTTTTAAAATTAAAATTCGAGAAAGAGTAAAAATTGTTCAAATTTTTAATGAAAAACCTGTTCGAACAACCAAATGTAATATAGTCATATGATTTTTCTCTACTCAAAGCCAGAAGATCTTCAAAGTCGTTACAGAAATTTAGATCTGAAGATAGAAATGTTGCAGAAAAGGTTTGAAGGTAGAGAAGAAAAAATATTAAAGTTAAAAAAGTTTTTTTAGAGAAAACCCCACCCATACGAATATTTTAAAAGTTTTTTTGAAAAAGTAAAGTGTCTATTCTTTACTTTTTTTTAGAGAATCGAGAATCTTCTTATCCTGAAAAGTTTCAAAATCGCCATTTTTTAATATATCTTCAATAATACTATCATAAAGGCTTGTTTTTTTCATTGCTCTATATGTTTCCGCAAGAAAAAATTTTCCTGTAACCGAATTTTTATTTTTTTCAATATACTTTTTAAGATAGTATTCTGAAACTTCAAAAGATTGCCAACCTGTGTAGAAAGGAATTTTTGGTGTTACCCCATATAATCTTCCAAGAATAAGATACGCTCCGTAATCATCTATCTCCTCCCTTCTTTTTATAACATCTTCCGCACAATCTTTTATTTTATTGGGAATATCCATCTTAACTGCATCCATTATTGATAAAAGTTCACCATATCTTCCATAAAGAATCGCTAAACAGTATGATAGAAGAGGATTTTTAGTTTCCTCCCTTCTCCCTTCGATTTCGTCCAAAAGTTTTTTGTATTCTTTTTTCTTAACCTCACTTTTCTTTTCAAAAAATTTTAAATATGTATCTTTAAGCAGAATATATTCAAGTAAAATATTTTCATCTTCGAAAACTCCTTCATTTCCATCGGAAATAAATTTAAGTTTTTCTTCTATTTTTTGTTTAAAGAGTTTTTCATCCTCAAAAAGTTCTTTTTCCTTCAGCAACTGTTCAACACTAAATAAAAATTGATGAAAAATTATTATAGCAAAACAGATTGTTAAAAATCTTTTCATTAGAAAAATATTTTTGTTGTAAACTCAACACAATCTTTTTTATCAATCTTATCAAAATATGAATTTTTTGTTGCTTTAATATAGTAAAAGGAGACTCCAAAAGAAAAATTATCTATAAAATCAAATGTGATTTTAGGATTTAAAAGCAATCCACCTTCATTTTTAAGATTTTTCCAGTTAACAATTTCGTATGCAAAATTCAAAGGTTCAAACACTATTTTTCCACCCAGCAGATTAATCCTCGAACCAAAAAAGAAATAGTCGTTTATATTTTCCTCTCCATATACCCCTCGCATTCCGTGAACATATTGAAAAGTCATGTAGTAATTTGAAAATAGTGTATAATCTATTCCTGCAAGAAAATTAAAGAAGAACTTCTCTTTAAAGTTGAAAGTATCAACTGTTCCTCTACCAATATCTGACATATCGATTTTGAAATTCTTTTCAGATACGAAATTTCCGCATAGATCACCCCATATTCCAAAATCTTTTAAAACGGTACTGAAAGTAAAACCAAAATTATGAACTCTTGGAAACCACAACTGTAAATCGGCAATAGCTGAAAATGAACTATTCATAATTATTTTTACATTTTTTGCCAGAGGAGTTCTGCTTCTTGAATATCCATAGAAAAAGGATGTCTGCAGGTTGTTAAAATCTTTTATCATAAAAAGGAAGAGTTCACTTGATTTTGCAATATCTTCTGGAAAAATCAAACTATCTTTTACATTAACCCCTCCAAGATACTCACTGTAATCTATATATCCTGAAGGTAAAAGTGTTGGTGTAAAAAATGGAGAGTAGATTATATTTAGGTTGAAAATCTTTGAATACATTTCAACTATGAACAACCCTTTTGTTAACTTTCTATCCATTTTTAAAGGATCTGAAAGATCGTCTGGGTTTATTATATCCACAGGTGATACAATAAAACCTTTTCCCGGATTATAGTAAGTTTTTCCAAAAGTAAGATCTACAAAATCGAAAGGAAATCTTTTCAAAAATAGAGATGTCTCGTAGATTCTGAAATCACTGTTGTAAAAATTGTCCGCAAAGGATAGATCTTCCGTTCTTTTCAATAATGTTAGGAGATCGGTTTGCACCTGCACATCAAGGTAAAATTTAATTCTATCACCCATCCATCTATCATATTTCAGATCAAGCAATGAATAGTCATAAAAACTATAACCCTGCAAAAAATTTATTCTCATACTATTCTCAATCTCTCCATAAAAATCTGAAGGAAAGAGATTTAAAAAAAATAGTAAAAAGGTTATTAATGAATAAAATTTTTTCATAGAATTTACTCCTTTAAAAATCTGTCCGTAAAAATATCGTCTGGCAGGTTAGTATCAAAGAAAATACTGTCATAGGTCATTATAGTTTGATGCCCTGTTTGAAGATTTTTCATAACCATCACTTTTGCAATATAGTAATCTTTTACCCTTTCAATCGATTCTCTTTCAAGAACTTTCGTGTTTTTCCCCTTTTCATAAAATTGGATCCTTGTAGGTATGAAATATTTTTTATCAACACTTAAAATGAGTTTTTCATAAAAACTGTTTTTTTCCTTTTTGGGAACTACTTCTAAATTATAGAACGAATCATTTTGTGAAAGCATCTTGCAGGTGTAATCTTTTGAGAAAGTTGTCATCTCCATATCCTCATAGGTAAAATCTGTTCCGGAGAAAGAGCCGTTCTTTGATTGGGAAGTTATATTTTTTATCTTTTTGTATGCTGGCAGATAAATGTGCATCACATTTGGTGGCAGAGATAAAAATCCTATCCCTTTCTTATCGCTAGGGTAGATGAATTTACCAACCCTTTTATCTTTACCCTTCTGAAACATAATTATCTTTCTTACAGATTTTTCTCCACTCCTGTCAACAAGTGTTATTGTCATAAAAATTTTTTGGTCTTTTGGGGCGTTCGTTATACTATCAACCTTTTCAAGAATATTTTCCGGTTTTAGATCTTCCGAAAATAAAAAAAGTGTCAAAATTGAAGATAAAAGTAGAAATATTATTTTTTTCATTTTCTCTCCTTTTTTGTTATTGAAACTGAAAAAATAACTATAGTGGAAAAGCCTGCGAGTAACATTGTAAGCATTATAAGAAATCCAAAGTTTGAAAGAGGTTTCAGTTCTGAAAATATTAAAACTGCGAAACCTGCCGATACAGTAAAAACGTTCGTAAGAATTGCTCTACCTGTTGTTAAAAGTGTATTCTTCGTCGCAACATTAAAATCCTTATTATTTTTCAACTCTGAATTTAGTCTTAAAAGATAATGGATGGAATAATCTATTCCGATCCCTATCGCTATCGAGCCTATCAAATTGGTTGCTATATCTAAAGATATACGAGTTAAAGACATTATTCCATAAACCATAATTATTGTGAAAAAAATTGGTAATATTCCTTTAACACCTTTTATCAAAGATCTGAAAATAAAGGATAGAAGGATAAAGATGAGTCCCAAAGATAGAAAAGTTGAAACAATTGTTGATTTTAATATAGACTTATCAAGCCTGATATATACAGATGGCATGCCTGTTATACTAAAATTCAAATCACCATTAACCATCTTCACTTTTTCTTCAATTTTTTCCTGCAATTTTCTTACCCTTTCAAGAGATAGACCATCTTGAAATGAAACTTCCAAAACCGTTTCACTTTTATCAGGTTTTATAAGTCTATCCAAACTCTTTTCTCCCTCTATAAGAAAATAAAGGTTTGAAAGTTTTTCATCGTTTTCTGGAAGTTGTTCTTTTCCCTCTATTATTTTATTTGTTCTTTTGATTACCTGAATTATTGAGTTTGTATTATTTAGTCCCAAAGAATCCTTTATAAAGGTTTCAACTTCTTCTACCTTTTTTAGATTTTTTACGGAGTTCATATTTCCACCTGCAATTATCAAGAATCTTGATGATCCATTAAAATCTTTTTCTATAATATCGTTAGATTTCCTGAATTCTGAACCCCTTTTAAAATATTCTATTATGTCCGCACTTCTTGAAATTTTTGGTAAGAAGATTAAAGATACAATGGAAAGTGTAACCGATAGTGTAACCAACATTTTTTTGTATTTTATAATTTTATCAACAATTTCTACAAATCTATCATTTTCTTTTTCCGAATTAACAACACTTCTACTTTTCTTTGTTATAATCATCAGAGACGGAGTGAATGTAACGGATAGGAAAAATGAAACGAGCACACCAACAGCTGTAAAAATTCCAAACTCCCTTATCATTACAAGATATGATCCTCCAACGAAAGATATAAATCCGATAAATGTCGTTAAAGCTGCAAGGGATATAGGTAAAAAAATCACCTTTAGGCTCTCTTCAATAGCCTCTTTTCTATTTTTACCTTCACTTTCTAACTCATAAACTTTACTGATAAAATGTATAGAATAAGCACTACCAACAGCAAGGAGTATTATTGGAATTATGTTAGAGATGATAGTTACCTTTACTTTTAGAATGGACATTATCCCTGCTACACTTATTATAGAAATTAACGAATTGAATAAAGGTATTAAAACTCCTTCTACACTCTTAAAACTTATAGAAAGAATTATCACCATTATGAGAATGCATGGAACAAGCAATTTGGTTAAATCTTTGACTATGAGTGTTCCAATCTCTTCAAAAAGAAAAGGTAATCCTCCATAGTAAATTTTTCCTTTCAATTCACTTTTCTTTACTATATTTTTAATCTCAGCGCAAACTTTCTGTTGGTCACAGTCATCATCAAAAAAAAGTATTATTAAACTTTTCTTGCCATCCTCAGACAGAAATTTGCCTTTATAAAAATTATCACTTTTAAAGAATTTTTCCTTTTCTGAAAGATACTTTTCATCCTTCAATGAATCAAAAGAGATAACCTTTTCGATTCTGATATCATCATCCTTGCTTTTTATATCAACTAAATTGCTTATGGAACTTACAAGATTTATCCCTTCAACCTTCTCCATCTCTTCACTCAGTCTTTTAACCTCTAAAAGGGATCTTTCATCAAATATTTTGTCGCTTTCATATACCAAAAAACCTGTTAAACTTCCGCCATAATCCCTTCCAATCTTATTAAAATTTTTAACAACGGTATCACTTTCAGGAAGGTAATCTGTCACATCTGGATTTATTTTTATTTTTAAAGTAAAAAAGCCCATGGTGAGAGTAAAAATTAAAGTTGTTAAAATTACTAATTTGTTATTTTTTACTATTCTTTCCATCCCTTTTCCCCTTTGAGATACCATAAAAGAAAATATCCAACATTGATCTTATGACTTTTTCAACATAATCGTAATCTACATCTGCTGTCCACCTGTATTCAAACCCCTTCATAGCTATAACGAAAGACTCTGCTGTTAAAGAAACATCTATATTTTTTAATTCGCCCTTTTTAACTCCCTCCTCAAGAAGTTCCTCTATAAACTTTTCCTCTTCTATATCGAACCTTTTTCTAATCTTCTGAATGAACTCAAACTGTTTAAGATAGTCCTCCTTAAAAGTTCTATAAAAACTTGCAACACTGTTAATCAGTTTGTATCTTGTTAAAACATAGGAATACAATTTATCCCGTGTATTTTTTTTATGTGATGTTGAAAGAAAAAGTTTGTTTTTCAAATAGATTATTTCCCTTTCTATGACATCAGTAAAAACCTCCTCTTTCGTCTTAAAATAGTAATATAGTGCTCCCTTCTTTTTTCCAACAGCCTTTGCGATGTCATCCATAGTTGTTTTCTCGTAACCATATTTAGCAAATATTAAATTTGCTTTTTCAAGGATCTCCTCTTTAACATTTTTTCCCTTTGTCATAGTTTCTCCTTTTTTTTACTTTTTGACTTTTATAGTATAATAGTCAAAAAGTCAAATTTTGTCAATACCCTTATCTTTTTTCTTAAAAATTCCTTTCAACCTGACAACTTGACTTCAACTTTTTAATGCATTACAATTTTTTTATGAAAAAAATTTTCTTTCAGATTATCATCTTTTTAATAATCTTTTCATCTTGCACCAAAAATGTTAATATTAATGTTATGAAAGATATTAAGATCGTTGAAACATCTTCTTTAAAGGAAATAAAATTCACAGAATTTATAGAAAAAATATCTACTTATGACATAGTACTTTTTGGTGAAAGACATGACGATTCTTTAACTCATCAACTTGAACTTATCACCTTCAAGGAATTCGTTAACAAAAATGAAAGAACGGCATTATCTCTGGAAATGTTTGAGAGGGATGTTCAATCTTTGTTGGATTCTTTCCTCTCAGATAAGATAGATGAGCAGAAATTTTTGAATAACTCAAGACCATGGAACAACTATTATACAGATTATAGACCTTTACTCCTTTTAGCAAAAGAGAAAGGCTTACCTGTTATCGCTTCAAACATTCCAAGGAAATTCGCTTCCATAATTTCAAAATCTGGAAAGGACTCTCTATATAAGATTGAAAACATAAAAGATCTATTTTTTGAGCCTGCTGTTGATCTGAAAAGTTATAAGGAGAGATTTTTTGACTTTTTCTCTTCAATGATGCAATCATCACCTATGGCTAACCTTAACAAAGATAACGCTTACATCTCCCAACTTTTTAAAGATGCAACTATGGCTGGTTCTATAAGAGATTTTGTAAACAGAAATAAAGGTTATAAAGTTTTTCATCTCTGTGGTGAGTTCCATTCTAATTATTACCTTGGAATATATCCACAACTCCAGCAATTTTTGCCTGAAAAAAGGATCTTAACAATAGCGGTTGTTGACGATTCAACTTTTGATCCAACTATTGCTGATTTTCTTTTTGTTAAATGAAACAAAATCCTAAAATAAAAATTGAGAAGATAGTTTCCGATGGAAGGGGTATTGGCAGGCATGAGGGTAAGGTATTTTTTGTTAAAGATGTTATCCCTGATGAGGTTGTTGAAGTAAAGATTTTAAAAGAGAAGAAAAGTTTTACTGAAGGTGAAATCATTTCTATAATTAAAAAATCCCCCTATAGGATTACACCACCTTGTAAATATTTTAAAGAATGTGGTGGTTGCTATTTTCAACATATTGATTATAGATACCATAAGATTATAAAAACTGAAATTTTAAGAGAACTTTTAAGAATGAATTCAAAAATTTCTTATCAGGAAGGCATAGAGTTTGTAGAATCAATACCTTACAATTACAGGAACAAGGTAACTTTAAGAGTGAATGAAAGTGGTCTTTCATATTTGAAGGAAAAATCTAACCAGTTTGTTAACATAGATTCATGCATGATAGTTAACGAAAAAATAAACGGGGTAATAGAAAAACTTAACCGAATGAATCTTTACCAGAATTTTATAAAAAAAGTTAACATAAGAATATCAAAATCTGGAAAAATCCTATTAACTTTTTACACTGAGATTTCTGAAATAACAAATCTAACACTTGATCTTGAATCTCTGGATGTTGACAACATAATATTATTTTTAAAAGATGAAAAACCTTTGTATATAAAGGGAAAAGGTGAACTTGTAAATCTCATCGATGAGAACATTTTTCATTTTTCCCATTCAAATTTTCTTCAGGTTAACGATAATATCGCTGAAAAACTTTACTCCTATTTACAGAGTGTTATAAAAAATGGAGAAACTCTTCTTGACCTGTATTCTGGAATTGGAATCTATTCGATCATTTTTAACCGTATTTTTAAAAACATCTACTCTGTAGAAGGTAACCAATCATCGGTTCATTTTCAAAGAAAAAATATAAAGGAAAACAGAATAAAAAATGTTTCAGTTATAAACAGGTTCATCGATTCTACTTTTAAGATAGGGAATGATAAACTTTTCGATACAGTTATATTGGACCCGCCAAGAGAAGGTGTTGATAAAATCTTTCTAAAATCTTTACTACCAAAAATTAAGGATCAACTTATCTATATATCATGCGACCCTTCAACTTTAACAAGGGATATAAACCTCATCAAAGACGAATTTTTCATAAGCGAGATAAAGATCTTCGATATGTTCCCTCAAACAAAACACTTTGAAACTGTTGTTATTTTTGAGAGGATTTAAGATTTAAAAGTATCTCAACAGATCTTTCGGTTGAAGTTGTATCTATAAGATCTCTTTTACATTTTAAATCATAGGCTGGTCCATGATCCGGTGAAACCCTCAAAAAATCAAGACCTAAGGTGATGTTAACTCCATCGTTGAAAGATAACATTTTAAAAGGAATTAGAACCTGATCATGGTAGACACCAACAAAAGTATCATATCTTTTCAAATTGCTCTCATTGAATGCGGAATCAGCAGAGACTGGTCCATCTATGTTTTTGAATTCTTTTTTTAAATTCAAAACTATCTTTTTAAACTTTTCGTCTGACATTCCAAGCAGTTTGCCGTCAGAACAATGCGGATTTATACATAAAAATAAAATTTTAGGTTTTTTGTTTAAAAAATTTTTATAGAAATCAAAAAGATTTTTTATCTGTTTCTTTATCTCCGATTTAAAAATTTCATTTTCGACATTTTCGAGTTTTATATGTCTTGTCAATGGTAAAACCGAGATTCTTTTCGAATACAAAAGCATACTCAATTTTTTCCCAAATTTTTGCTCTAAATATTCAGTATGCCCTCCAAAACCTTTTATAAATTTTCCTACCTCTTCTTTGCAAATAGGCATGGTTAGAAGGCCATAATATTTATTCTTCCCCTTTTTGATCTTTTGAATAGAAAAATCGAGAGAGATTATCGAAAGTTGAGTTGATTTTTTAGATGGTTTACCAAAATCTATACCTGAAATATTAACTTTTGGAAAATCGAAAAAAAGATTTTTCAACCTTTTATCAATTTTGAAATTTTTTAAAATATCATAAAAAATTTTTTCGGAGATTGAAAGTTCAAAATTTACATCCTTGTACTTTTTCGCTACAATGTATATAAGATAGGGATTTATTCCACCAAGGTCACCAACGGAAAGAAGGATTTTTTTCATTCGGAATAGATTTTTATAAAAGATTTTTCCTTTTCTTTATCGATAATCTTTTTGATCTCTTCCTCAACCTTTTTACTTTCAAGAACGGATGCTATAAGTTCTCGGACATCCTCATAAGGACTTATCTTACCTCCGGATAGATTCTTCACCATGAAAAGTTCATACCCAAAATCACCTTTTACTACAGGTGAAACCTCTCCCTCTTTAAGTTTTTCTAAAACTTCCCTTATATTTTCAGAAACCATTTCAAAGGTTATTCTTCCAACGAATCCACCTCTATCTTTTGTCCATTGATCGTTGGAATATTTTTTTGCTGCATCTTCGAATGTAATTTTTTTGTTCAATATATCCTTTCTTATCAAACTTATCCTATCATACGCATTAAGAGAATCATCTCTGGTTATGGGTAATTTTAAAAGAATCTGTTTGTAGTTTATCGAATCATCGTTTGATTCGATAATTTTAATTATATGGAGACCTTCCCTTGATTGAGTGAAAAGAATCGTATCAGATCTTCTATTCTGGTATAGAAAGTTGGCGAGTTCCATAGAAAGTTCGGTAAACTTTTTAAACCCAACAGCACCACCCTTTTTAGCATACTTGTCTTCAGAATATGTTTTGGAAAGATTTGAAAAATCTTTTCCGTTCTTTAACTCTAAAATTATGGATTCAAACTTTTGAAGTAGATCCATCATCTTAATGCTATCAGGCTGTATTATAATTGAAATGTAATAAAGATCCACAGAAGGCTGTATGTAGAAGGAATCTTTGTTCTGTTCATAAAAATCTTTCAACTCGTTCTCGTTAACGGATGTTCTTATCATCCTTTTGTTGAGAATCTGTCTTTTCAAGTAAAGAGTAACAGCCTGCTGGAAATAGTTGTTTTTAAGATTTTCTATATTTATTCCATTTTTAGAAAGGTAATCGTAAAACTCAATAGTATCGTTAAAATTCTTTTTTAACTCTTCTATTCTCCTGTCAACCTCTTTCAAAAGGAGTAGAGAATCAACCTTAATCGAATCTTTATCGGCGAGTATCTGCAAAATTTTGGAGTCGATCAAAATCTGGGTTAGATTTTTCTTTAAAGAATCTGCCGCTTCTTTGTTAAAAACTGAAGAACTCTCTATAAGAGAAAGTTTTTCCTTATATTCCGATTCTAAGATAATAGAATCGTTAACCTGAATAAAAATCCTATCCGCCTTTAAATTCAAAGCGGATAGGATAATTATAAATAATGAAAGAAAAAAATATTTAGTTTTCAAACTTGTACTCTATCTTTGCTTTTTCCCTCAACTGTTTAGTGTATGACTGTATATATGATTTTGATTTTTCAGAATACAAAAGATTTAAAAGCATTCCCCTTATTGTATTTTGATCGAGGTTGGATGGTTTGAAATCGATAAGTTTTACTATGTTGTATGTTCCATTAACCTCTACAAAGGGTGTTGAGATTTCGTTTTTATTTTTCAAAGAGAAAGCTACAGAATCTATATTCGAGAAGCCAATGCTTGTAAGCTGTTTGAAAGTGAACCATGAATCAATTAATCCACCTTTCTGTCCAGTTTGCTTATCAAGAGAGACCTCTTTTGCAATAGATTCAAAACTCTTCTTTCCTGATTTTATCAAATTGTATATTGAATCAGCATACCCTTTATCAGCTGGGAGAACTATTATTGCTATTTTTACATTCTTTTCAAAATTTGGCTTATTCAAAGTGTAGTAGGCATCTATTTCATCCTGAGTTGGAGCAGGTAGATCTTTAATTTTATTTTCCATATATTTACTTGCAAGAGTTATTATCTTTTGCAATTCCAACTGGTTGATAAGATTTGTATCATTCTCTATACCATTTTTTAAAGCTTCCTGGTAGATTAAAAGGTTGTCGATAAGTTCATCAACAACAATTTTTTTGTTCTCTTCTGGAACCTGCTGCCCCTGAGTTACGATTGCAATGAGACCATCATAGATATTCATCCCATTCACAGTAGCAAGAACTTTTCCTGAAGGTATTAAACTAACTTTTTCTTCCTGCGTGTTCTTCAAAACTATGTATCCAAGTAGGATTACAACTATTAAAGAAAGCACGAGGATTGTGATAATTTTTGTGTCTTTTTTCATCTTTTACTCCTTATTTTCACTTATTAGGCTGTTAACTATTTTATCAAAAAGATCCCTGTTAACAAACAGTTTAACATTTTGCTTCTCTTTCTCTATCTGATCATTATATATACTATCGGTATAAAATTTCAAATACTCATTTTTCAACTGTCTTTTTTTGAATTCATCGGTCAACTCTTTTGGTTTAGGTGGAAAAACATCAACAACATATATTATGTTGTATCCGTTAGAATTCTGAAATATATCTGAGATCTTACCTTTTCCAGTTTCAAGCGCCTTCTTATAATAACCTGTAGTATCCGTTTCATCAAAAATAAAGTAATCGGGTTTAGAAAACTCTTTCGGTTTTATTGTCGAGTAGATTTTCGCAAAACGTTTAAAATCTTTCTTCTTAAACTTCAAAGAATCCTTTACCATGCTAATTTTTTGTAGATCTTTATTGTTTATGACATATATATACGCTTTACCCTTTTCCATGAATCTATCGATCTTATCTTTGTAAAATTTCACAAGGAGAGAGTCATCCGTTGGAATTGAGTTCATTATATCTTTTCTAACTTTCTGATCGCAAATTATAGCCATTTTTACATCAGTTTCTTTTGCAAACTCCTTTGAAAGGTTGCCACCCATCCTTTTTCCCTTTTGATAAACAGTCATAAAGAAAAGCATTCTGTCAATAAAGTTTCTTAAAACTTCAGGTTGGGATAGAGGAACTTTTCCAAATCCACCATTTTTGGCCTCTCTCATAACATCATCTATCGTCCACGGACCAAAAATCGATGTGGCTAAAACAAGATTCCTTTCATCTTTTAGAGAGTCAAGAATAAGATTTCCAAGAGAATCATATTTGAAAGATTGAAACAGTTTGTTAATATTATCCAAATTCACATTAATCTTTCCTTCTTTTCTCAATTTCTCTTCAGATTTCATTGCAACTTCGTTTAGTTTTTTTCTTTTCAAGTTATTTTCGATAGATTTTATCTCCTTCTGGTAATTTGAAATATCTTTTCTTTCCCTTTTTAAAACTCTTATTATATGGTATCCAAAATTAGATTTTACCGGTTTACCAATAACATTTATTGGTTGTTTAAAACAGGCATCCTCAAAAGGCTTTACCATAACCCCACCTGAAAATTCCCTTAGCATCCCTTCATTGTTTTTATTGTTTGTGTCGAGTGAATAGAGTGCGGCAAGTTCTCCAAACCTTTCAGGTTGCTTTTTCAAAATCTCGTAGAGAGAATCAGCAAGTTTTTTATCCTCTACCAATATATGTTGAGCCCAAATTGTAGTTTTACTCCTCAAATATGTGTCCCATAATTCCTTTTCACTTATCTTAACTTTCTTAGTCACTTCGTTTTCATAAACTAAACTTATCAACCTGCTATTTTCAGATTGAACCTTTTGCGTTAAAAGTTCATCCGTCAGTAGATCGTTTTTCTCCATATAGTTATAAACTATCATCTGATTAATAAGGTTATTCAAAGCATCTTCTGCCTTTTTTATATTTTCCTCTTTTGAAACATTTGGCATGGGTGAATACAACTTTTTAAAAGTGCTCTCATAAATAACCTTTTTATCAATTTTTGCAAGAACCCTGTCACTTTTTGAACATCCAAAAACAAAGACCAAAACAAAAGACAGAATTATGAGTAAGAAAAACCTTCTTGAAAGTTTCATCGAACCTCCTTCTACGATATAGTTTTTAATTATAATCTATAATAATATTTTTTTCAAGTATCGGTGGAGAGTTTTAAAATCTTCTTTTTCTTTACCGAGTTTTATTACTATGGTAAAAGACGGATCGTAAAAAATTTCAAAATCGTATTCTATTTTGGATAAAATTTTCTTTATTAAAGAGTTACGGTTTTCATCATTACCAGTATAGAATTCTATAATAAGTTTTCCATTTATGTACTCTATCTTTGAGATCCCATTCTGTTTACAAAGTATTTTAAGTTCCTGAAATTTAAACAGATTTTCAACATCATAGTAGATCTTACCGTAAATATCCAGAACCTCTCCTTTTCTCTTTTCAAGATTTTCAAGGGTGTCCACAGAATTTATGGATCTGTAAAGTTTTATCTTTGAACTTCTTGTAATATTGTAATTTTCTGAAATGTAGGAATCGAATGGTATGTTTATAGTTGGTTCTATAAGTTTTGCTTTTTTCTTTCCTTTAATCTCTTCCATCGCTTCGTTAAGAAGTTTAAAATATAAAGAGTAACCAACATTTCCTATATAACCGTGTTGTTCAGTTCCAAGTATTTTTCCTGCTCCCCTAATCTCAATATCCTTCATAGCGAGTGATAATCCAGCACCGAGTGAAGGGTAGGATGAAAATACCGAAATCCTTTTTTTTGCGTTATCGGTCAAAAGATCTTTAGACTGAATTATCAGATAACAGAACGCTTCCCTTTCAGATCTTCCAACTCTACCCCTTAACTGGTGTAGTTCAGCAAGGCCAAACTTATCAGCGTTGTTAATAAATATAGTGTTAACATTAGGATTGTCTATTCCAGATTCTATTATTGAAGTTGAAAGTAGCACATCGAACTCTTTTCTCTTGAATCTATGCATCATCAAATCAATATATTTTGAACTCATCTTTGCATGCAAAGTTATGATTTTAATTTCAGGTAATATTTTTATAAGGTGTGTTTCTAAAGATTTTATGTTCTCTATCCTATTGTTTATAAAATATACTTGTCCTCCCCTCTCGATCTCTTTCAATATGCCAAACCTTATTGTGTTGTCATCCCATTTTATAATTGAAGTTTTTATATTTTTTCTTCCGTATGGTGGTGTGTTAATACTGCTTATATCCCTAACTCCCATAAGTGACATTTCAAGTGTTCTTGGAATTGGAGTTGCAGATAGTGATAATACATCTATATTCTTTTTCAAGATTTTTAACTTTTCCTTCTGTTTTACCCCAAATCTGTGTTCCTCATCTATAATTAGTAATCCAAGATCTTTAAATTCTATTCCTTTAGACAACAATGCATGTGTTCCTATTATTATATCTATTTTCCCATCCTTTAAATCCTCTTTTATTTTTCTCTTCTGATAGTCGTTTTTGAACCTGCTTATAACCTCAACAACTACCCCAAAATCCTTCAACCTTGAAATGAAAGTTTCATAATGTTGTTGAGCGAGTATTGTAGTTGGAACAAGAAAAGCTACCTGTTTGTCCGAGAGAACTGCCTTGAAGGATGCCCTTAGGGCAACTTCAGTTTTTCCATACCCAACCTCTCCAACTACCAATCTATCCATCGGAACACTCTTCTCCATATCCCTCTTTACCTCTTCTATAACTCTCAACTGATCTTCAGTCTCCTCATATTCGAAATTCTCTTCAAGTTCAAGTTGCAACAAATCATCCTTTTTGAAAGAAAATCCTTTAACAAGGTTTCTCTCAGCGTATAACCTTAGAAGTTCTCCCGCTATAGTTTTTATCGATTTTTTTATCCTTTCCTTCTCTTTGATAAAGGAGTTTGATCTTAAAGATGAAAGTTTTAATTTTTCTCCCTTATCCCCAACATATTTGTCAACAAGATAAATCTGCTCAACAGGAACAAAAAGTTTATCGTTTTCAGCGTAAATTATTTTTAAACAGTCTGTTGTCCTGTTGTTGTATTCAATTTTTTCTATACCAGCGTATATTCCTATCCCGTAAGTTTGATGAACAACCAAGTCCCCATTTTCAATCTGGTCAAGTTGTTCAAGGTAAATTGGACTCAATTTCAGATTTGAAAACCGAACACTTCTTTCCCTTTTGAAAAGTTCAAAGTCATTGATAAAAATCTCTTTGAACTTATGTGCTATAAAACCTTTAAAAATGTTGAAATCAAAAACTTCGAACTGATTCTTTGTTAACTTTTCAATCTTTTCCTTTTCATATTTTGAAGAGGAAAAAATAAGAACTTTATATTCAGGATAATTTTTTCTGTAAAAATCTAAAAAATTTAAAAAACCCAACTCTTTGACAGGTAAAGGCTCAAAAAGTGTAAAATCTGGTTCAAGTTTTAAAATCTCATCGGAGAAGTTAACTATCCTGTAATCTGAAAAAAAACTTTCGAAATCCTTAACTTTTGAGTGATGAATATCAAAATCTGGTGGGACAAAAACCCTTTCAACATTCTCCAAACTCAATTGGGTATCAAGTGAAAATCTTCTTATAGATTCTATGTTTTCGCCATCAAGTTCAATTCTGTAAGGTTCATCCCCATAAGGGAAAAGATCTATTATAAAACCTCTTACCGCAAACTCTCCATTTTCAAAAACGTTATCTACCCTTTCAAAGTTTAAAGTTTCAAGTTTTTCAATAAATTTTTCTACATCCAGTTTTTGCCCTTTTTCTAAAACTATACCGTTTTCTTCGATATACTCTTTTTCAGGGAATTTAAATTCTTTTATCTTCTTTTGAGTTACTATATTTTTTCGAAACTTTTTCTGAAGAAAAAGTTTTTTATAAAAATCATCATTACTTCCAGTATCGAGAAAAGATACTTTTTCTAAAAGAAAATTTCTAAAGTGTTCAAAAAGATATGTCGATTCATCATAAGAATCTACAAGAATAATATAACTATCTTTCGTCCTTTCTATTTTTTCAGTTAAAATTAAGGGAAAAACTTCCGGGACTATTTTATCTTTTTTAACATTTCTGAATTTTTCCAAAATATTCTTTATTTCTGTTGACATAAAACTTCTTTTCAGTTAAGTTATTATATATGTATAAAATTCTTCTTTCAATACTTGTTATACTCTTTTTAAGTTGTTCTATGGACTATTCTCTTGAAAAAGCAACCATAACATCTATAGGTTTCGATTTTTCAAACAGAGGTTCAAACGTTGATCCAACCTTTAATGATATACTTGCAATAGTTGACTACAATCCTTCCTATTCAACTGTTACCCGTGAAGGTTACATATATTTTCTTATAAATGAAAAAACAAAAAAACAGGACATAATAGACCTTGGGGAGGCACCTTTCAACTCTATCGATAGAGTTTCCTACTCTATGTTTAAAGATACAATCTCTCCACCAATACTTGCAGGGCATCTCTACATTATAAAATGTAAGGATGGATACGCAAAAGTTTATATCCATTCCTTTAGAGGGGAAAATCTTTTAAAGTTACAGGTAAATGTGATCTACGAATTTTCCTACGATTCTATATTTTAATTTCCACAAACTTCAGGGTACTTCCTTTTCGCTCTTTCAAAACCTAATTTAACAGCTTTTATATTCATATCAAGAAAATTCTTCGGAACATTCTTTTCAACGGATTTTAAAACACTCTCCTCTGAAAAATATTTTCCAACAACGGTCAATATTCCAACTGAAATCATATTTGAAAAAAGTTCAGAATCGGCGAGTTCTTTTGACATTTCTGATATTGGGAAGGAAAGAATTCTTTTATCCAACTGATCATAATTTTTAACATAGAAGGAATCTATAATTAGTTTCCCATCCTCCTTCAACTCTTTAGAATAACGGTTGTAAGCATCCTGTGAAAGACATAAAAGGATATCAGCGGTAGAAATTTCAAGAGTGTATATATCACCATCATCTATTATAACATCCGCCTTGGAAAGTTCACCTCTTGCTGCTGCACCATAAATCTGCGATTGAACAACGTTGAGTTCTGAAAAAATCCCCGCTGCCTCAGCAATAACTTTTGCTGCAAGAATTATCCCCTGACCTCCGCTACCAGCCAACCTGATTTCTGCTCTCATCTATCCCCCTTTTTTGCTCTTTCTATAACATTCTTTTCGTAAGTTTCAACATACTCTTCTCTCTGCTCATCAACGAAAATACCTATCGGGAATTTTCCCTTTCTCTCCTCTTCACTCATCTCCTGCCATTTTTTCAAAGATATAGCCCTTTCAGCAACAAAATCGAGCATCTGGTAAGGCTCCTTCATCTTATTCCTTCTTCCAAACTGTGTTGGACATGTAGCCATAACTTCTACAACTGAAAATCCTTTATGTGATAATGCCTTCTGGATAACATTATCAAGAAGACCTATGTGGAAAGCATCTGCCCTTGCGACGAATGAAGCACCAGCACCTTTTGCAAGTTTTACTATATCAAAAGGTGTCTCGACATTCCCGTAAGGAGCGGTTGAAGCATAATAGTTTGTTGGGGTTGTTGGTGAATATTGACCACCAGTCATTCCATAAATATTGTTGTTAAAAATTATCGCTTTTATATCAATATTCCTTCTACATGCATGAATAAAATGGTTTCCTCCTATAGCAACAGCATCTCCATCACCCATAACATCTATAACGGTCAGTTCAGGTTTCGCCATTTTGATACCAGTTGCAAACGTCAAAGATCTTCCATGTGTTGTATGAAGAGTATTCATATCAAGATAGCCCGGTGTTCTACCGGAGCAACCGATCCCTGAAAGAACCGCAATCTTATTCTTATCAATTTTCAACTTCTCGATAGAACGAACCAGTGAACCAACAATTATTCCATGGGCGCAACCAGGACACCATATATGTGGAAGTTTATCGGTCCTAAGATAATCAAAAATATGCTCATTAAACATTCATAACCTCCCGAATCTTCGACAAAATCTCTGTTGGAGTAATAAACTCTCCATTAGCCCTACCAAGGAAATTAACTTTAGTCTTTACTCCACACGCTCCTTTTTCAACCTCTCCAACGATTTGACCCAAATTCATTTCAGTAACAAGAAACTTTTTACATCTCTTTGATAGTTTTTTTATCCTTTCATGGTTGAATGGCCATAAGGTAATAGGTCTGAAAAGTCCAGCTTTTATATTCTCTCTTCTCGCATCCTTTATAGCTCTCATAGCACTTCTTGCAACAGAGCCATAGGCAACGATAATTATTTCTGCGTCATCAACCATTCTTTCCTCATACCAGTCAAAATTTTTTCTATTCTTCAATATTTTGTCTCTCAACCTTTTCTGAAGTTTTTCCACGGTATTATGATCTGAACTCGGGAATCCAGTTTCATCATGTGTTAAACCTGTAATATGGAACCTGTATCCTTCACCGTATGGAGCGAGAGGAGGAACAAGCCCATGTTTACTATCAAAAGGTTTATACTGCTCTCTTCTAACTGAAGGCTTTACTCTGTCGATTATTTTATAATTTTTAGCATCATCAATAATAACCTTCTCCCTCATATGAGCAATTATCTCATCAGTCAATAGTATAACTGGAGTTCTATACATCTCCGAAAGGTTAAAAGCCTCAAAAGTCAACTTAAATGTTTCCTGAACTGAACATGGAGTTAGGGCAATAATCTGATGATCACCATGTGTTCCCCATCTTGCCTGCATAACATCACCCTGTGAAGGATATGTTGGCATTCCAGTTGAAGGTCCTCCTCTCATAACGTTAACTATGACTATTGGAATCTCTCCCATAACAGCAAAACCAATATGTTCCTGTTTTAGAGAAAAACCTGGTCCACTTGTTGCGGTCATCGATTTAACTCCAGTCAAGGAAGCACCAATAGCAGCACCTATTCCACCTATCTCATCCTCCATCTGGATGAATTTACCTCCAACCTTTGGAAGTTCTTTCGCCATTCCTTCTGCTATTTCAGATGAGGGGGTTATAGGGTAACCACCATAGAATTTACATCCACTCATTATAGCAGCCCTAACAACAGCATCATTTCCAGACATCAATTCTATATTAGGCATCATTTCTCCTGTTTTATCATTGTTTTTCCTCTCCTATCTATAAAAACTATAAGAGGAAATCTATCTATATCTATTCTAAAAAGAGCCTCACTCTTAAATTCTTTAAAAAGAACAGGTTGAACGGATTTAACTTTACTACCATACAAACTACCAAGTCCACCGAATGCAAGAAGGTATATTTTACCATATTTTTTATGTATATCAACATCCCTTTCACCTTTACCTATTGTTGCCAAAACACCATTTTCAAAAAGAAATGGTAAAAACCTATCCATTCTTTTTGAAGTCGTAGGTCCAAAAGATAAAAATCCCTTCTCATTTTTTTCGGTTGGACCAGCGTGATAAATTATAGAGTTAACAAGAAAAGGAGGGAAGATGTCCCTTTTTCCCATCTCATTCAAAACTCTATCCCTTGCAACATAAATCGTTCCTGATAGAAAGAAACTATCACCTGCTTTAAGATTTTTTATTTCTTCAATATCAGAACTTTTCAAATCTTTCATAGATATAAAACTCCCACCCTTTCCTGAAAACAGTTAAATTGAACTGACAAAGGTAGTGTTGCTATATGTCTTTCTTTTATAATCACTCTACAATCAAGAAGAGTCTTTCCAAAACCAAGTCCAGAGAATCCAGTTTTTACATTCAAAGAACCTTTCAGAATCTTTTCACTCAAAATTTTTTCGTAACCTTTTCTGTTATGTGAAAATTTTCCAGTTAAGGCTAACTTTGAAAGAAGTAAAGATTCTAAACTGCTCTTTCCAACACCAATTCCAAGTATGTAGGGGGGGCAACCTCTATCTTTTGCTTCTTCAACACAATTTATAACAATTTCAGAAATATCATCTAAAGAGGACGATGGGTTGAGCATAAAAAGTTTTGAGAGGTTTTCACTTCCTCCACCTTTTGCCATCAATACTATCTTTAAATTTTTTCTTTTCCCTTGAAATATGTAAACTGATGGGTAGTTTGAATATTTTCCTTTAAAATCTACGATGGAGTATCTTAATCCAAATTTTTTAGATTTGAAATTTATTCTTTTTTTTAGTTCCCCTTCAATATCAAAGTCGAAACAGAAATTTGAAGGTGTCTCTATAAAAACCGAAAGGTGCCCTGTATCCTGACAGAGTGGTGTTCTATTTTTAAATGATAATCTATTGTTTTCTATATAAGAATCGATAAAAAGTTTTTCTCTTTTCCCTTTTGGTTTAACTTTTAAAATTTCTTTTTTTACAAAAAGGGACGGAGTTATACTAATTTTCCTATATAAATCAACGATTTTATCAACAACAATTTTGTCAATCTTTTTCAAGAGGAACCTGCTTGAAGTTATTTAACTTTTTCTTTCTCTTCTTCTTCACAGACATGAACCTGAATAGCAAAATCAGGACATCTCATTTCACACATATGACATCCTATACAATCGTCAGGTCTTGCAGCGATAACCTTTCTGTCATCTCCAATCTCAAGAACATTCTTTGGACAATAGTGAACACAGAGTGAACACCCTTTACAAAGATTCTTAAAAATTTTATGTGTATATCTTTTTTTCATAAAACCTCATTTTTTTTAATTCTATGATTTTATAAAATGGGAAATTAAAGTCAATAGAAAAATTTTAAACTATGAAATAATTCAGTGTTATACTTTAGTTCAGCCCAAAATACCATCTCTGAATTTTTTACTGTTCTCCAAAACCCTCTCTTCTGAATAGTTCGCATAACAGTAGACACAAAGATGTAAACATGTATTGTATTGACCTATATCTTTGCTAACTATACAATGACAATCCTCTCTCTGTCCTTTATCTTTCAACCTTAAATCATCAACTTCAAAAAGGTTATTCTGATACCCTAAAAATTCCATCAGTTCATTGTCATTACCGAACAATCTTACAATCAAATTATCATCAATACATTTGTTATGTTTTATGTTAAATTTTTCGAGACCAAAATTTTCGGCACATATTGCTGCTACCAAATTGTACTTTTCAGATATTTTCGCTATTCTTTTTGCCATTTCTACTTTCCTAACGTCATCAAATTCAAGATAATTCACATTTTTTCTTTTGAGATTGTTTTTTACTTTAGAGTATATAGAAATATCTGCAAAACTGAAAACAAGTTTCTCGGTGTATTTATATATTTTTTTAGCAACATTGTTTATCCTATCTTCAAGTTCATCTATTCCCAAACTATCAGTTAATATAAGTGGATCAAAACGCCATATAACCTTTTCCTTGCCAATCAATTTTGAAAGTTTTTTAAAAGTTGAAACTCTTTCCTTTAAAGGTGGAACATTCGGTTCAAAATTTTCTTTTTCATAATCGTTTAGTGTAAACTGAAAATAGTAGTTTATATTTTTCTCATCAAGGTATTTTAATTTGGGAATTATTGGTTTTGGATTTTTTGTCCAAAACACAACCAACCTTGTTTTTTCAAAAGAAACATAACTTTTTTTATTGTTGAAGGGATTTGTCCAAACAACATATCCTTTTTTCAAAGAATCAAAAAACCAATCAGAATAAAATGCTGGAATATCTGTTGCTCTACTTGCAGATATTATGACTGGAGCACTTGCTTCAACGATTTCCCCATTAACCTTTAAATTAATTTTTTCCCATTTAATTGTTTTCATTTATACTCCTTATTTTAAAAGCTTTTGTAATATTGTTCAACATATTTTTAGATGTCTTTACTTCACCGTTAACACATATATTGTATCCTCTGGAAGTTTTGGCAATACAATAATTTTTCATAGGAGATATCAAAGAAGGTTTTAACTTATTAACAAATTCTTTTTTTGCAATAATTTTGAAATTAACTTTAAAGCTATCATATAAATAATCCAAACAATTTAAGAATATAAAATATTGTTCTTGTGAAAAACAGTCATTTTGTTTACTTTTACAATTGTCAAGATAAAGCATACAAGGTATAGGAATGAGAGGGCTAAACTGTTTGTTTTCATTAAAAAATTCATTCAACTCCCTGTTCATTATTACGGGTAAAAAGTTATTTTCATTTTTGCTAAAAACTTTATCACAAACATCTGATAAGAAAATAATACCATCATCTTTAAGATAGTTTACACACTCTTCAAGAAGTATTTTGTAATTTTTCTCATCGTTTCCAACCCTATAAAGCTCATTTACAAAGTTGAAAGAAAGTATTATATCATATTTTTTGTAAATGAAATTTTCTATATTTTTAATCCCTTTTGAAAATGAAACTTTATCGTTTAAATCACAAATGAAGTAATTGTATTCACAGTTAAAATTATGCTCTCTGTTAAAATTTTCAAAATACTCATAAAACTTATTTGCCATATTTATATTTGCATCTATTAAATCTACATATATTTTTTTGGATTTTAAACCGAGTGTTTCTAAGGATCTCAAAAGTCCAAAAAGTTCTCCTGCAACTCCACTACCAACATCCAAAATTCTTATACTATCTTTATTTTTTAAAATATCCAAATATGATGTATTTGAAAAAATATTTTTTAATACAGAGAAAGACTGGCATTTGCTTCTTAAAAAATAAGTTCCCAAATAATAATTAACATTTTCCATGCTGGAATTTTTGAATGTTTTAATCTCTGTTGACATCTGTCTATATACACCACCCAAACTGTTAATCCTACCTATGATTTTACTGTTTATAATTATATTATCCAAATTCCCTCCCTTTTAATACTAATAATGTTTTTTTTCTAAATTTTTAAAAATTTTTTTTCTTTTTTAAAATTCTTCTATAAAACAAACCTGTTCCTGGAATTCCTAAACTGAATGATTTTTGTTTACCTCTTGTAAATTTAAGACCGGGTACTCCAAATGAAAAACTTATTCCACCTTTGTTAATATTCAACCAGGTAAAAGGGAAAATCCTAACAGTTCTTCTAAATCTTATTGCCATTACTTCTCCTTTTTAAAAAAACTAAAATTTTTCAAATATCTAATTTTTTCTTTAATAAAACATTTTTTTAGAAAATTTTAAAATTCTTCTATATATTAGCTCTAATAAAATCTTCTCTACTATAAAGAACGCCCTTTTTTTTCTTTGTATTGAATACTGTGTAACAATTACCTTCATCTATTTTTTCTATAATTATTATTTTTTCTAAAAACTCTGCTTCTTTTGCCTTCATAAAGTCTTTTATAAACTCAAGAAAGTTTTTTGCTTTTAAGTCAAAAAAACCTTCCATATAAAATTTAAATTCATCAGAAGAAATATCATGTTTTTCCAAACTGTCCCCAACCATTTTATTTAAAATCCATGTATTGTAACCGAATTCTTCAGTAAATAAAAATTTTAAAATTATAAAACACTCTTTATACTTTTTTTCTTCAAAATATTTGCTAAAAGCAAAAACAAAAAGATAGTTATAAAATAAATCTTGGTACTTATAAATATATTTTTTGTAATTTCCTATTATCCTTTGAGTTAATATTTTTAAAACTGGTTCTTTACCTTCATATCCTTTTACCAACTCTTCAGAAATTTTTGTGAAAATATTTTTTATCTCTTCCACTAAAAACCTCCCTTTTTAAAATTTTCAATCATTTTTAACAAATGCTTTTTTTTGATGAAAATAAAAAATGTTTTTTTTACTTACTATTTGCTATAATAAAAATGCTTATTATTACCAAAATTATCACACCTAATGGAAAGGAACCTAAAAAATATATAACCTTTAGTAAAAAGAGAAGAATGATAAGAAGTATAACCCCAAAAACTAACAATTCTACTAAATCTTTCATTTTTATCCTTCCTTATAATTTAAAAATTAAGTGAATTTGAGAGATTAATTTGGAAACATTTATGTTTAAATAAAGAACTTTTATATAAGATAAACTACTTTTTTTCAAAAAATTTCAAATTTAAACTTTTTTTGATTGAATATTTAAAAATAGACATAATTATTTTTTCAAAACTTTTAAAATCAAGTCTTCGCAGTTTTGATTATAAAAAGAACATTAAAATAAAAAAAATAATATAAATTATAATATTAATTAAATTTAATTAAAAAACAAACTTTCCCATAACAAAAATGGACTTTTGAGACTTTGACAGAAAAATTTTTGGAGTAGATATTAAATTTTAATTATTAGAAAATTAATTTGTTATATTATTTAAGGTTTTCGTAAGCATTTTTTATAATAAGAATTAAATCATTAGTTATAATTCTTCTTTGTTTTCTTGCTCGATTTCTTTTACTTTGTTATTATAATAAGTCTTGAAAGCATATCTTATTTCAAAAAAACTATTCGTTTTTAGTAATTCTTTTGATTTGTCTATTGTTGAAATAACATTTTTTAATATCTCATTTAAATTATTAGTCCCTTTGTCAATAATAAGATCAAAAGCATATTTACTTATACTATTATTTTTTATTAAATCTTCATATGCATAATCTTCTTTAAAATTTTTATTAAATAATTTCACATATTTTTTGTTTATTCTATTATTTAAATCTATAATTGATTTTATTTTAAAAGTTTTATCTTTATTTTCTTTTAATTTAATTTCAAACTCTTTCAAATCCTCTTCGACTCTTAAATTAAAATATTCTAAATCAGTTGATAAAAGTTTAATATTATTTTCTATAATACTTTGATATTCTTCAATTTTTTTATCTGGTTGTAAATAAACTTGTAACAGTATTTTATTTTCACTATTGTTATTTTTATAATACTTAGTGTCTTTTAAATTTTTCAAAACTTTTTGCAAAATTTCAGTTTTAATACTTTCCATGGATTCTATAATATCGGGTCTTTCCTTTATACCTATTTCATTTAATATATTTTCTATAATTGTTTTTTTCAGGTTCAATTCTTTTTTGTTCTTATAGAAAAATAGTGATTTAAAAATTTTTTTTAACATATTTATATCTCTAATCGAATTTGGATTCTTCTATTTTTAATCCTTTTTTCATTTGTATTGTTGCAATATTCAATCAGTTCATTGATTTGTTCTTTTGAAAAATTAATTAGAATATAATTCCATATCTCATCTTCAAAAAGACTGTACACATTTTGATTATCGATAGATTTTATTCCTTTAACATTAATAAGATAATCTCTTACAAATTCTATATTTGGGAATAAGAAAGATTTGCCTGCCGGAAGAATCATTATTTCATTAAAATTGGGATACTTGTCTAATAGATTTTTTTCTATTATTAAATTAACAATTTCTTTAGCCCTATCAAGCGAAAGATTCCAATTATCATAATCAAAACGATATTGTTTTATTTGACTTGATTTTGCAAAAGGGCGATTATCTGTATGTCCAATTATAAGAATATTTTTTATTGGTTTTTTTTTCTTAGTTATTTTTTCATATTCCAAGACCTGTTTATTAATAGATTCGAATGCCTGATTGATCATTAACTCGGCTTTTTTTTTATCTTTAAATCGATATTCACCATAATTAAATAGGTCTTCTTCACTTATAACATATTGAGTTTTGTTCCTAAACATATTTTGCTGAATTATACCTTCATATTTTTTGCTTATTCTCATATATATTGCAGAGATAAAAATAAAAACCAAAACAAGAGCAAACGATAAATCAAAAATAGATCTAAAAGGATCATAATTTTTCATTAATTAACTCCTTTTAAAAAAATTATTCAAAATATCAGAAATTTTTTTGGAACTTTTTTCTTGATTCATTTGTTCATTTCGCTTTAATTTGTCTATCTGGCTCAAAATAGAAAGATTAAATTTTTCAATAATTTTAATTAAATCTTTAAAAGATAACTTATAATTTTCAAGCGATATTTCAACCCTTTCTATCGATTTTTTTATTTCAATCAAATTATTTATAAGTTCAACATTATCTGAATTGGTTTTATTATTTTTTTGTTCATCTATTTTTTGTATTATTTGATTGTTTAAGGAAATTAAATCATTTCTCAGTTCTTTAATGTTTTTTGAAAATATTTCATCATATTTTGTATAGTTGTTTTCTTCAATCTGTGTATCTATTTTTTGGAAAAATTCATTTTTTATTGATATTATTTCTTTTCTTACATCTGGTATATTTTCATTAAAAACTTTATCAATTTTTGCATAGAATTTACTAAGTAATTCTTCTACCAATTTATTATAAGACGAGAATACTTCTTCGTTCATATTATCAAAAGAATTTGCTTTTTCATTTAGATTTTTTGCTAAAATATTAATTTCTTCTGTATATTTATTGATTTTCTCTATATGAGAATTTAAAAGTTCCAATTGCTCAACATTATTCTGTTTGTCTAAAATTAGTTTCTCAATAATATGTCCTAAAGTCCCATTTAGATTTTCGAAGGTGTTCTTTAATTCTATTTTTTCTTCAAATAATTTCTGTTCTATTCTATTAAAATCTTTTATCGTTAGATTAAAATTATCTGTTACCATTCTTAAATTATTAGAAAACGGTTCAAAATTGCTTATCATATTCTTAAAATAGTCCATAATAATTTTTATGGATTTTTCAGTATTTAAAACCGATTTTTCAAAACTTTCAGTATTTTCTATCAATAAAATCCTTATACCTTCTATTTCTTTTTGAATACTTATGTTTCCCAAAAATTGAATCGTTAGTATAATTAAACATAAGATTATCCCAATAATACTTGAACCTAAAGCAAAGTTCGCTCCCTTTAACAAATTGAAAATATATATAAGCTCATTATCATTATTAAAATATTCTGAGTTTTGTTCGAAGGTAGTATTTTCATAACTACTATAATAAGAATTATTATCTAAAAAAGAAACATTATTTCCCAAGGAATTAAAAGTAATCGCAAGTCCCACAAATGTTCCCAAAATCCCTAGAAGTATAAGATTGCCAACCCCAACATTACAGATGTATTTATTCTTTAAAGTATCAATAATATTATTAACATCAACTAAACTTTTTAACAGTTTATTTTTTTCAGCTTTAACAATATATTGTAAATCTTCGTTCTTAAAATTTTCATCTTCTTCATTACCTATCATTTCTTCTTGTTCTTGACTTAAGAAACTTTCTCTAATAAGGTTTCTTTTACTTGATTTTTTTTCAAAATATTTAATAAGTTCTTTTCTAATTTTTTCAATTTTGTTGTATTTTGAAAAAATTTCCCATAAAAGAAGAAAACTATAAATAAACATTACTAAATAAAAACCATAATTCATAAGTAAGGTTAGTAAGGTTTTTAACATTTTTAACTCCTATTATTCAAGTTCTGTATAATTTTCGTGTGTTTCATTTGATATATATTCTGAATCTTTAGGACTGGTTACTTCATCTGCAGTTGTTTCAGCTTTATAGTTCAATTCTCTATATCTTGGTTCTTTGATCATTTCATCAATTTCTCTTTCAAGATCTATATAAATTTTTTTCCTCCATTTTTTTGTTAAATAATAATGCAAAAATAAAGCAAAAATATAATCATCATCATCAATATCTCTTTCTATTAGATGTTCAACTAAAGGATTTTTTGATTCAAGGTCTTTATTTATAGCTTCAAACCAATACTTAAGCAAATATCCTGTTTCTTCAATAAAATCATTGATTTGAATCAGAAGATCAAATCTTTCCTTTTGCTCATTTATTCTAGCAATAGATGCACAGAATATCTCTTTTATATATCTATTTTTACCAAACCTAGTTGTGTTTTCTGGTGTATGAGATTCTTCTAATGATGATATGATTTTTTTATAGTTATTTAAATTAATTTTAAATGGATTCTTTTTTAATATTTCTTTATATTTTTTATCATAACCTCTATGATTAGTTTTAAGTGATTTAAAAAAGTACTTAATAAAATTTTCAACGATTTCCTCATCACTTTGTTCAACAATTTTACAAAGAATTTGCAAAGCTTTTTCAAAAGATTCATAATCCTTTTTTTCTATTAAACTTCCAATAAGACTCTTTAATATTTCATATTCTTGAGGACCATATTCATTAATAAATTCATAATATAATAGTTTGTCCTCCTCAGAAGAATCTTGCTTTTCTAAAAGATTTCTTAATATCTTTTTATCATCATAATCAAAATCGATTTCTTTTTTTAGTTTAAGATCTAAAAATATTTCCTTAAAATATTTTCTACTTTCTTCGGTGTAGCTTTCTGCAATTCCATATTTTAAAAAGAATTTTTTTACAGAATTGTTGTTTATAATAAGTTCATTAATTATACCTTTGAATATTTTTTGGCTTCTTTTATTTTGTTTTATAAAATTTAACTGCGTTATCGTTGAATGTAATAAACCCGGTGCTGCATCCTGCCCCATATTAAGAATAATTTTTTTTGATTTTTCTTGAGCATATCTATTTTGAATTGTGTATAATTTATATACTTCTTCACAAACAGCCCTTGAATTCTTAAAATCCCCTTGCATATCATCTATTTTTGTTTCATCATCACTAAATAAATTTTTCATTTTTACTCCATTAATTGAACTTTAACTGTTTGATTATTTATGATTATTTCATACTGAGGAACCCTATCTCTTTCGCCTTTTTCATATCTACAAATAAATGAAACTTCCGTACCTTGTTCGTATTCTCTACCTAAATCAATATAATCCCTTCTTAATGGCATAAAAGTACTTATTATATTTTCATCTATTTGTTCATCATTATTTGTATCTTCACCAGCATATAATTGTATTAAAAGTTTACTTGCTCTACTTGCTGTCTTGAATTTATTAGTAATGCCCTTTGATAAATTTTTTGTTCCCAACACTTTTTTAAAACCATTCCTGAGTTTTAAATAATATGCATCAGATGGTGGTTCAGAAATAAATTTCTCATCCAAAATTCTTAGAGCACTATATATACTTGCTCCTAACGCAACAATATTTTGTGTCTCATTTACAGGTATTACAACTTTATCTTCTCCGAAATCTCTTTTCATTTTTTCTTGAATCAATTGCATTTCTGACATTCCACCAACCATTAAAACATAATTTATATCTTCTTTGTTTATATCCGTTTTTTCTAATAAAATTTCAATAGGTTTAAAAACATTAGAAGGACTTTCATGGTTGTTTATAAAATCATCTAAGATCTCAGCAAATTCTTCTTTTTCTATTTCTATTTTTAATCCATAAGTTTTATTATTTATATCAAGTTCTAAATTAGTTAGATATTTTGATTTTCCTCTTATAAAAGCATTATTTGCATTTTCTTTAAAATCTGTAGCTAAATTTATTAATTTTGCTCTAATTCTTTTTTTATCGAGAATTGACAATTCAACATCATTTAGTTCTTTATAATTATCAATAAATCTTTCGAGAAGATATCTTGCTATTTTTTCATCAAAATCGCTACCAGCAATATCTGTAAATCTATTAACTTTTTTTATTTTAAAATCTACATCTCTTATACTATCAACTATATTTTTTTCTGTTTTTACCTCTACAATAGTAAGATCAAGTGTTCCACCACCTATATCATATACTAAAACAAGAGGGTTTTTATTAAGAGCAATATCATCTCTATCCTCTTCAATCTGCTTGGATAGATATCCAAGAAGAGCAGAGATAGGTTCACTAAGTATAATATTTTTTATATCTTCACCTAATACAATTGAGTTCATATTTAAAGCTTTTTCAATTGCTTTTATTGTGTGTTCTTTTTGTTTTATATTAAAGGAAGCTGGAACCGTAACTGTTAAGCCATCAATTTTTCCATGATTTAATATTGAATATTTAATCAAATAATCTATATAAAGTGCCGAAACATCAGAAGGGGTGAAAATTTTACCATCAAATTCCCAAGGAACTACATCTTTACCTATTTTTCTTTTGACATTTGATAGGCAATTTTCTATTTTTTCTATTGGACCTCTTTCAAACGCTTCAAGCCCGACAATAGGGCCATTATTTGAATAATAAAAAAACGACTCAAGTTTATTTCTTCTTTCTATAAATTCCCCTGAAGCATTTTTTTGAGGGATGTATAAAATATTTGAATAATAGTTTTTGTTATTCTGCCCCAAATTAGCTTTAGATATAAGAGTAGTTGTTGTCCCCAAATCGATACCAAAAAAATTTTCAGGCATTAAATACCCTCCTTAATTAAAAAGTAAATCAAGTCTTTTTAATAAATTTTCTATTCTCAAATTTAAATCTTTAATTTTATCTATTTCTTCTTTTATTCTTCTATTTTCATTTTCATAAACTTTAAAAAAATATTCCCTGTTAAGAATAAAATCAATAAATATATTAGTATAAAAACGTTTAATCGAATCACTATCCGACTTAATAATTAGTTTTATATTTTCGTTTTCTGATATCAATTCATAAGAAAATTTTTCCTTAGAAACTCTAATTGGTTCTCTAAACTGGACGATTCTATTTTCATAGATCTTGTTTTCTCTCCTTAAAATTGGATATATTTTAGATATTTCTAAATCCTTTTCACTTAAAGGTTGGAATTTAATACTTTCTATGTTATTCATTTCAGAAAAACTTTGTTTAACAATTGTAAAATCTTCCTCTTTTTCACAAACAATTATTATTTTATAAGATTCAGAATATTCAATATGTCTTTTAATCTCATAAAGTATAGTTTCTATTGAATCTTTTCCAAAATCATCATAATTACTTATAATTTCTGAAAAAGTTGTTTTCTTTCCTATTTTTTCAGTACTTGCAATATTCAAAAATCCTGATTCATTTTTGAAAAATATATACTTTACATCTATTGGTTCTATTTGCGATCTTTTTGATATGTTATCGTTTATATTTATATAGATTTGTTGTTCTTTTTCGTTCTTCCTTTTATAAACAGAAAATGAGTTTTCCTCAAAAAAAATTATTATTTGGTTATAATTTTTATTGGTTTCCATTTTTTAAAAAACTTCTCCTCTAATTTTTTTAAATTCTTTTCTAATAATTTCTTTTCTTTTTTTTTCTCTTCAATTTCTTTTTTTTTCTCTTCAATTACTTCTTTTATCTTTTCCATATATTTTTTCAAAAGGTTTTATAAATTTAAGAATTTTATAATTTAAAATTGATTCTACATATTTACTGATTTTAGACAAATCTTTCTGAATTTCTTCTTTTTCTTTCTTTAAGTTAATTATTTCTTTTTCCAGATTTTCACTTTTATTTTTGAACTGTTTAAATTCATTATCTTTAATCGCTGATATTTTGTTGTCCAAATTTTTAGTTTTATTTTCCATTTTAACTTCGTTATCTTTAATTATTGATATTTTCTGATTTAAATTTTCAATTTCTTTTGCTATCTTCTTAAACCCTTCATCTGTCTTTTGATTTATTTCTAACTTAAAATTTTTGAAATTTTCAGAAATATTATTTTCAGAATCATTTATTTTTTTCTCCAAGTTATTAATTAATCTATTATTTTCTTCTTTAGTTTCCTCAATTGTTTTATAAAGCTTTTTAATGTCACTCTTAAGTGAGTCTATTTGAAACTCCATCAATTCTTTCATTTTTATTTCTGTTTGACTAAGAGTATCTTCATTCACTTTTTTCAATAATCTTTTGTTAATTTTTTCTATTTCTAAAATGTCCTTAATTTTTTGAGAAATTCTTTGAATTAAATCATTATATTTATTATATTCTTTTTCTAAATCAAAATTTTCAACGTTATGTTTTTCAGCAATTTCTATCTTTTCTTTTAGTCTTTTCAACAAATCTGCTAGTTCTTCTTTTTTTTCTTGAAATTTTACATCATCAATTTTAATTTCATCCATTTTGGCCCCTTACTTTTTTTAATTATCTAAAGGAATCAAAAGCGCTTTTATTATTATTTTTGTTTTTGTTTTATAACCAAACTTTTTAACCTTAAATTTAAACTCAGGAAATTCTTTAGTAAATGGAGAATAACCTCCATCATATTCATATTCAGAAACAGGGTCTTTATCTCTGTTTAAAATGATAATTTCTTCGTCAGGATATTTCCATACCTCATCATTTAATATTTTAGAATAAAATTTTATCGGATCATCTCCATTTTCAGAATAAATTTTACAATGTTCATATACTATGTTTTTTATTTTTTCATTCAATTCTTCAATAGTTTCCTTCAATTTTTCAACATTAACTTTGTTTATTTCTGTCTTGGAAGATTCATAAAATTCTATTTTGTGTTTTAATTTACTAATCTCTTTTTCTATTTTTTTTTGATATTCTTCAATTACAATTATTAGTTTTTTCAATAATTCAATGTCTATTTTATTAATCATAAAACACCTTAAATTTTAGATTTTCTAAAATATTTTTATATTTGAAAGATATATTATATGAATTTATTAAGTAAACATTCTCAGGATCGAGCGAAAAAATCATTTCTATAACTTCACTCTTACTAGGATGAGTATATATTTCATAAGTTTCCATATCAGAATTAATTATATTGCTTTCTTGTGGAACAAACCATTTTAATTCCTCTCTGTCCTTATATTTATTGTATATTTCATAAAACAAACCATTAAAGTTATTTCCTGTAAAAATATTAATTGTATTTTCTTTAACCCTTTTCTGTTCTGAAAATCCAACTTCATATTCAAAACTTTTTAATTTTTTCATTTCTGTTATTATTGTTTTTCTCTCTGTGCCAATATTTATAATTTCTTTTAAGTTATCATTTACTCCATTAGCGAGAGCATTGGCGCAGATAAAAAAGAGTTCCTGCAATGCTCCTAAAGAATAAGCTTGAAATATAGGAATTCTACATTTTAGATAATCTCTCGACAAACATTTATATATAGAATCCCAGTTGAATTCTGCTATACCTTGTGGTAGAAGATTATCGTCATTAAAACTTTTTCCATCTAAAATCAAAGAAATTATATTTTTAAGCTTAGGAATAGAATGAGAAAATCCTCCAACAGCCCTAGCGGTAAACTCTCCTATAAATCCTATACCTCCAGCCCAATCGTCATTAAAAACAAAATATGATAAACCACCCATACAATGTCCAGATGAATAAGATAGTATAGTGTAATAATCTATTTCAATTTCATCATTATTAGAAACCAAAATTTTATTTCTATTTAACATTTCAATTTCTCTATACATATCTTTGCTACTCCACACTTCATAAATTATCTTAAATGTAATTTCACTCATAACTATTTTTGCGTTCGGATAATTTTCCAGAACAGCTGGGAGTTTATCAATATGATCGTTATGAGCATGCGTTATCAATACTGCCAAAATTTCTCCCTCTCTAAAATGATCAAGATTTAGATTCTTAATAGCATCAAAAAGTATAATCTTATTAAGGTATTTTACATATGCTACTGAATCCCTTAAATGAATAAAAGGTTTATAACCATTAATTTTGTTATTGTGTCTATAATCAATAATATTTAACCAATCTAAAATAGATTCTGAAGCTATTCGCCTTATATAAGTTAAGTCATCATTACTATTGATGACCTTTTTAAATATATTTTTTTGTAAATCTTGAAAATATAACAAACCAATATTTTTATTGTTCATTTATATAATTCTCCCATGCTTTTATATAATCTCCCAATAGTTCTTCATAATTTTTATTAAACTTGAATGCTATTTTTTTAGCAAACAATTCTTCTACCTTGTTACTTTTTTGATCAATCGAAGTTAAACCTTCATTTATCAAAGCACAAATTTCTTCAGTTATTTTAATCTGTTCATTTTTATCCCTTGCTAAAACTTCTGTAATCCACTTTATAGATCTCTCTTTATCTATTTTATAAAGTCTTTTGAAAATTTGAGGTGCAAATTCATAAGCGAAACCATTTGCTACGTCAATTTCCATTAATACCAATATTAAATTATCTTTAGACAATTCTTTAAATCTTTTATTTTGTTTTTCTAAAGAGTTTTTGTTATCAGTCAATTCTTTTATTTTTATGTTAAATTCCTCTATTTCTTGTTTTTTTCTTTCTAAATTTCTATCAATTTCTTGTATTTGTAGCAATTTTATTTCGTTTTCTTTTTTTAAATTTTCAATTGATTTTTCAAGTTTTTCTTTCTTATCTATTAAATCTTTGTTTTCATTTATAAGTTTTTCTCTACTTTTATTTAACAGATCACTATCTTTATTAAATTTTTCTTTTTCTCTTTCTAAAATTTTTTTCTTTTCTTTCAATTTTGTTTTTTCTTCTTTATATTTTAAATTATCATAATAGAGTTTTTCTTTTTTTTCTTCAAGCTGTTTTCTTTTTTCTTCATAACTTACTTCATCTTCTTCTAATTTTTTTATCTTTTCAAACAAAATTTCTTTTTCTTCTATTTCATTTTTTAATTTGTTCAAACGATTATTATTTTCTTCAATATATTCTTTCAAATCTTCATTTCTTTTATGATTTTCCAAATATTTTTCTTCTAAATCTTTCAGTTGATTAAATTTTATACCAACTTCGGATTCGATTATCTTTTTTAAAGACTTATTATCAAGATTATAGAAAGAATTAATATCACCTTTAAGTAATTTAATAAAATTTTCCTTATCTTTTTTAAGGTTTTCGATATCTTGTTTATATTTTTTAATCTTAAAAATATCAAATAAAATATTCATTTTAAATTATTATATTTTTTATTTATTATTTGTCAATAAAATAACATCTTAAGTAAAAAGTTAATTTGCAGATTTTCATTTTTTATTAAAATATAAATTCCTGCGTTAAAGTTACAAAAGAAATAAACTCATTTTTTTTGTAAAAATAAAAACTTTTTTGAAATTATTATTAGAATATTGATTAAAGGGAATCATTAAGGTTTTTATAGTATTAATATAATTTTTATAAAATTAATCTGAATAATATTACAAAAAGTAATTTCCCATACCACAAATGGTGCGATTAAGACAGCAGAGAATGAAATCATAGCATTATATCAGAAATACTCCAGTTTCCATACCACAAATGGTGCGATTAAGACTGAAGAATGGTTTGATTATGAATATTGGTGCGATAAAATAATGTTTCCATACCACAAATGGTGCGATTAAGACATACAGGGCAGAGCATAATACCTGCTCTGTACGCCGATTGGTTTCCATACCACAAATGGTGCGATTAAGACTTCAATTTTCTGGGTACACCTGGCTGGTGTCCCATGGTTTCCATACCACAAATGGTGCGATTAAGACTTATCATATAAAGATTTAAATCTTATTCCCTTTGAAGAAAGGTTTCCATACCACAAATGGTGCGATTAAGACATGAAAGAAAGAAAATCAAAAGTTCAAAATTTATCTGACCTTGTTTCCATACCACAAATGGTGCGATTAAGACCTATCTAATACATCTGCTGCTGTGTATGGTGTGCCGTGGTTTCCATACCACAAATGGTGCGATTAAGACTGGAATAGCGAAGAAATTTGCATTGCATTCAATGTAGATTATGGTTTCCATACCACAAATGGTGCGATTAAGACACAAGGATCAGAGTGACTGATCAAAATGGCAATGACATCTTGTTTCCATACCACAAATGGTGCGATTAAGACTGACAATAGAAAAACTCTATTGTCATACAAACTAAACAGGTTTCCATACCACAAATGGTGCGATTAAGACGGAATCAGATGCTGCTAAGCTTGTCTTTAATAGGTTTCGTTTCCATACCACAAATGGTGCGATTAAGACAGAAAGTAGGAAAAACAATACAACAAATAGGTACGAGAAGTTTCCATACCACAAATGGTGCGATTAAGACTGAATTTATTCTCCAATACAATGTAGAGACAATCGAAAGTTTCCATACCACAAATGGTGCGATTAAGACGGCGCAAACAAAAGACATCTCAAAATATATTATTAATAAAGGTTTCCATACCACAAATGGTGCGATTAAGACATTAGACAACGTAATCTTAGCTCTAGTAAAAGTAGTACAGGGTTTCCATACCACAAATGGTGCGATTAAGACCTTTATATCTCGATGTATCCAATATCTCATCGACCTTCATAGAGTTTCCATACCACAAATGGTGCGATTAAGACCTCCTAGAAGATCTATCTATTATAATGCCATTTTGAACGAGTTTCCATACCACAAATGGTGCGATTAAGACTTTGTCCATAATAACATATCTTCATCTGATGGAATCCATGTGTTTCAAATTTAGTTAAAATATATACTTAATTAAGCAAAAAGTCAAGATTTTTCTGTCTATCTATGGTAGAGCAAAAATCCCGGGGGTTAGACAGAAAGTTTTTGAAATTTAAAAAAAAATACCATTTATATTAAAAAGGAAGGAGGAGCAATGTTAAAAAATTATTATTCAATTTTGGAAATTAGTCCTAATGCAACTAAACAGGAAATAAGAAAGGCATATATTACTCTTGCAAAAAAATATCATCCAGATCTAAATCCTGATGATGTTGAATCAGCAAAAGAGAAATTTCAGGAAATTCTTGAAGCATATAATGTTCTATATAATGCTAAGTTAAGACAAGAGTATGATATTATTTTAGAACAAGGTAAAAAAAATACTGACTTATATAACCAGTTTATAAACACAGTATGTTCAATTCAGGCTCTTTCTGAAATTATCGCATCTATGAAATATCTAAGACACCTTAAGGGAAAGGTAACTTTCACTGGCACAGGAACTGGAGCTTCGATTGGTGCTTCTATAGGGTATGATACAGGTGGTTTTTTGGGAGCTGCAATTGGCGCTATTATTGGTGGTATAGTTGGGAATATTGGAGGTCGAGTAGTAGGTAACTTAATTCAAAATGATGAGTTGAACCAGATAAAAGGCGAATTATCCCAAAAATTATTAACTTTTATAGAAAATACAGATGATTATACAAAATTGGCTTATTCAGAGGTTATACTTATAAACTGGGTTCCACAAAATTTACAAGAGAACTCTTTTTTAAGTATATTTCTTAACAAGAAAAATACCTTAGTAGGTGAAAGTCAAGATATAATTGTTCCAAAATCTATTAAAAGAATAGAATGTTTTTATGAAAATGACCCTTTATTCCAAATAATCACAGACTACATAGTAGAGATAAAAAGATCTGGATCATCCTATGAAAAAGCAACCTTTCAAAATTTCGCATATAAATACATCGATAGAATAAAAATAGAAAATAAAGTTAATGAACAAAATTCCTTTCTTAAAAAACTTAGAAATGCTCAAAATAAATACACTGAATTTGAAGAAAAAATTGGATCTGAAATTTTTAAAATTACAACTTTTTTTGTAATTTTATCTCTTTCCTTTTTAATAGCAAGTTTTTTCTTTCTCTTTAATTCAGAAAGATTTATAATCGGCCTTTTACTAATTATCTTTTCAGTTACTTTTTTTCTAATATTGAGAAAAATAAGAAAGACAAAAAAACTTGTAAGTGAAAAAATTCTAAATGAACTTAAAAAAGAGGTAAGGCAGGCACAGGATGATTACGATAATATTATAAAGGAAATCTTATAAAAAATTATCCATATCTTCAGGTTTTAGTCCGATGCCATGGAGTTCTCTGTAAATCCATTTTTTATCTCTAATAAAATAAATTATCATACTATCTTCTGATAATTTACAATTTGAATTAAAAAAATTTTTTATACTTCTTAACTCTGATTCTGTCAATTCTCCCTCAAAAACTGATCTTTGAACCCAAATCAGATATCTTTTTAAGAACTTATGAAATTTTGCAACTCTTTTTTCATTTATATCATAAACAACAATCACATACATTTTTACCACTCCATTCTGAATGGATTGTAAATCTCAACTCCCAATATATGTTTTATCAACTTATAACATTCGACTCTGATCAACATTCTGTATGATATATATTTTTCCATCTTCTTATAATAAAAAGTACTTCCCAATTTAGCATCATACTCTTTTAAAACTATTTTTTTACCTTTTGTATTAATAAAACATATATTTTCCTCTTCTTCGAAACAAGAATCATCTACCATTTGTTTGTTAACAAGATAAAAAATTAATCTATCAACTATTATTGGTTTAAAAATATCTGCAATATCAAGAGATAAAGAATATCTCCTTTCACCTGGCTCATGTAAAAAACTTATAGTCGGGTCGAGTTGAGTTACATAAATTTCAGAAAGAACTGTTGAATAAAAAACCGAATTCAAAAAAGAAATCAGTGTATTTAACTTATCTTCTGGTGGTCTTTTACTCCTTTTATAAAATTCAAAATCTTTATCAAGCCATTTATTCCAACAACTGTAATAAATCTTTCTTATATTCGCTTCATTTGCCATAATCTCATTGATTTCATTTTTGTTTTCAAGGTCATTTACAAGATACTTAATATTTTCAATTTCTATTTTCAAATCAACATTTCTTCTTTGATAATATTGTAAAACATTAAGAATGTTGTTTGCACTTCCTTTTACTATTGAACTGGCAATAAATAATCTTTGTTCTTTGTTTTTATGATGTTCAATTTGACATAAAAGTAGTTTACCAGAGACTGTTCTATCCATAGGGAAAAAAGTTCCAGTGTAATAACCATAATAACTAAAAAAATGTATTGGAACTTGATACCCAGCGGCTATATTTATTAATTGTGTATTCAAATCTATATTACCAAACAAATAAAGATTCTCTATTTTTTCTACTGGAATCGATTCCTCTCCATTTTGACTTTCAAAATAAATAGTATTATTTTTTCTTTTTAATCTACCATTCGATAAAATGTAATAATTTTTATCCATATACTACCCCCTACATATAGCCAAAAGAGAACATTTTTTACATTTATACATCTCTGAAAGTTCTGGTGCTTTTCCATCGTCTTCAATTTTTTTCATTTCTAAAAGTAAATTATCAATATTTTTTTCATCCTCATCAGTTAAATTTACTTCAACAACTTTTTTCTCTTCAGGAAAATTAAGAACTCCACCAATTTTCTTTCCAAAAACTTTTTTATATATGTATAAATAAAATTTTAACTGCATAGTGTGTGTCTCAATAAATGAAGAAGATTTCTTTATTTCATGAATTTTCCCATCATCACCTATAAAATCTATAAGATTTTTACCTAAAAGAATTTCTCTCTCTTCTCTCGGATAACTCTGCTCATTTATCATCTTTCCTATAATAAGATCTTCATTTTTATTATCACTCATTATCCCCCTTGAAATAAGCCAAAATTTCCTTTTACAAAACATGAAATCGCCAACCAAACTACCAGTATATATTATTTCCACATCAACTCCTTTTATAATAATAAATGTAAATATTTGGAAATTTTAAAAGAATGAATTCTTGAAGATTTAATAAAAATTAATTCAAGTTATGAATTTTTAGATTAATTTATTATTCTTTAAAAAACTTTCAAAAAAATTTTTTAAAGATTCATTTGACATTTATATTAAAAATAGAATTTCTATTATTATCGAAAATTATAATTTTATGATAAAGTTAATTATTTTCTACAACAACTAACACCTTAATTTTACTTTAGTTTTTATATAATTAATAAATGGTAATTTATTAGAACTATATTTTATTATTTAAAATTCTAAATTAGACAATTAAATAAAAAATTGCTTATAGATAATAACTTTTTAATAATAATTATGGTTGTGATAATATTGTAGTAAAACAAAAAAACTCAACATTTAATTTAATAAATTTTATGTTGAATGAGATTAAATAAGATTTTTCTTTCTTATTACAAAAAAATGCTAAATTAAGTGTTAAAAAATATTATAGCATTTTGCTAGTAGAATTTTTAGGACAAGGAAATAAATCTTTAACTCTTTTATCCATAATAGTATGGTAAAAATTTTGCAATTTTTCTATAATCTTTTTCTTTCATAAGTTTTAAAGCCTTATTTTTTAGTAATTCAATTTCTATTTTATCAATTTTTGATATTAATTTATTTATAACGTTTTGGTCTAAATAATTTAACAATAACAAGCGATTAGTTTCAAATAGAGTATTAAAAAAATTTTCTTGTATAATTTCAAAACTTTTAACTTTTTTATTAAGCAATTCAATCGCAACTTTTTGGTTGTTTCTATCCAAATAAAAAATTGAAATCCATTTTAAAATCAAATTCACAGGGTAGTAATTTTCTTTTCGAAAAAAATAATTTTTTAATTCATCAATTTCTAAATCACTTAACAATTTTCCTTTTTTCTTTTCAAAAAGATTAATGTATCTAATAAAATCTAAAACTTGAAAATTACTCAATTTTTCTTTATTTTGAATTAAGAAATTTTTTATATCATTTTCGTTTTTTTTAATACCATAATAAGAAGATAAATTTTCTTCTATTTCTTGAATTTCTTCCAATTCCCATAAAAGTGTTATTAAAAAACTTAATCCTTGTGCATAATATTTATTACTCTTACAAATATTATTTAAATCTAATAATAAATATTCCTTAGCTTCCTTTAATTTATATATGTCATTATTTAAACTTCCCAAAAATGCATATGATTGTCCAATCGTTCCATAAAGTCTGGCCATAATATCGTCTTTTATCTGTTCTTCATTTTGTTTATTTTTAAATGCATCAATAAAAGTTTCATATTTATCAATGTATCCTTCCAACTTTTCTATAGCTTCCTCAAATTTGAATGAATTAAAATAGTATGTTTGAATAGTTCTTAAAATTGTTTCATATTGAGTTATAATTTTTTCTGGTATATTTTTGAAAATGTTAGATCCTTCGTTAATTAAAAAGTTTTCATATTCAAAGGCATAAGTATTTTTATAATTTTCGCATGTATTTCCTGTATGTGTTTCCCAATTCATTAAAATATACAAACATTTTTCTTTTATTCTTAAATAATTTTTATTGTCTTTATTATTAAAGGTTTCTAAGATGTTATTAGAAATATCTTTTAATTTACTAATATTCTCTGAGTACATCAAATTATCATTATCGCTAAGTTCTTGTAAAAAATATTCGATAGATAAAAAGTCTTGTTCACTAAATGTTCCTTGTTCAAGTTTTTCTATAAGATGTTTGTTTAAAATCTCTTCAGATAATTTTTGTAATTTTTTATCATTTTTATAAACAAATGCATATTTTATGGCATCATTAAACATACCTTCTTTGACTAATGATTTCATTAAAGTTTTAATATTATCTGAAAAATATCTTTCATAAGCTTTTACAACATCAACTCGTAATGATAAATCTCTATCAAAATTTGTTTTTAGTTCTGCATTATTTAAACAACCGATAATAATATCTGCAAATTGAATATTTTCGTTTCTATTAGCATTCAATAAAGAAACATTTAAATTGATTTTTTTTATTTTTTTGCTTAAGATTTTCTTTATTTCGTATTCAATTATCTTATCGTAACTTCTATATAATTCAATCACTGTTCCATTATCAATTAATCGATTCCCATCAATTTCTTCAAGAATATGTCTTCTATAAGCTATTTCTATATTTATTGAATCCACATCATTTACATTTTTTAACAATTTTTCTATACTTTCAATTAAAACTGCAAGAAGGCATTCTATATAATATTGCTGTGGATGAATAATTATTAAAGGAACCCCAACAGAAATAAAAGAAAATATTATATTATTCTTATTTTCTTGTATTGCTTCTTCAATTACTTCTTTTTTATCAAATATTAGTTCTCTAAAATGGAGCGTTTCTAAGTTTTTCTCATTTCTTAGTCTAATTAAATTTTCATATATTTTTTTTTTATTATCATTATTACATACATATCCTCCAACTCTTGAAATTCTTCTTTTTTCTCTAGTACTAAAATGGTTAAAACTTCCAGTTTCATCAATGAAGAAATAATAATCCATAAAATCCTCCTATGTAATTTTATAAAACTTAAGTCGCATATCTAATGAATCAAAAATGTATATAAAGTTTATCTTATTATTTTATTTCGTATAAAAATTTAATTTTGTTATTAATTTTTGTATATAATGAATTTTCAAAATTAAAATCATAATATTTTTCAATATTTTTTAAGATTTCTATAATATTTGTATTTTCAAGTTGTTCCTTTAATTTCTCTTCTGAAATTCCAGTTGTTCCATGTGCAACAATTGAATTATTTCTAATTTTACATATTTTTTCGAGTTGTTTTAAAATTTCTAAAAATTCACTTTCATCTTTTTTTATTATACTTAAAATTTTCGATAAAGTTGGTATACTATATTTTTTAACATCAATATTATCTTTTTTTTCAGCTATTTCGGGATATTTTTTTATTAATTCTTCAATTATAGAGTCCCATTTTCTAACAATGTCATTAAATTTTTTTTCTTCCTTTGTAATTTTTGATAACTCAAACAAGAAAATTCTTTCAGTAAAATTATATAATCTTGATAAGGCATCGGCGAAATGTTTCTTTTGAATTAAAATCCATATTGTAAAATACAATTCTCTTAAAATATTTTTTTCATCCTCTTCTATTTGTTCTAAATATTTTAGAATCTCACAAACAAAATCTCTTTCAATATCTTTAATTTCATATTCTCTAATTCTCTTTGCTTCATCTAAATTAAATGAAAAAAGATTGAAAGCTGTTTCTGCTAAATTTTGAACATAAAAATTGGAAGAATTCTTTTTTATTTCAAGATAATTAAAACTTTCAATGTATTCTAAAACTTTTTCTCTCTCAATATCTCTCCAAATTTCGTTACTAAAATTTAAAAGATAAAAATTGTAAGATTTTTTTCTATTTTTTTCTTCCATAATGTTAAAGTGTTTCAACTTGGTTTTAAACTTAAAAATCAAATAAAGTAAGATTGAATAATTTACATCTGGAATTCCGCCCTTCAAGGCACAAGCTACATTTTCTATTTCATATTTTTTTTCTATTATCGAAATTTTATTATTAAGTGTTTTTTTTAAAAAATCATAGAGAAAATCTAAATGTTCCAAATTTTCTTTTATTTCAATAATTTCTATAATTAAATTTTTATTCTTGTTATATTTTTCGTAGAGTAGTTTTTCTATTACTTTAGCATAAAAAATAGTATCATCTTTATTAAAATTAGGGTCTTTCTGATTTGTAGCAAAAATAAATAACCTTTTTTGTTCACTTTCTTTTGACAATTCGTTTGAAAGAAATTTTTCTAAAATATTTAATGATAATTTATGTTTAAGTGTATTATAATTATCTAAAATATATCTGCCTTTTTCTCTCGGTGGTTTATCTTCATTATTATCATCGATACTTAAATCTCTGCGGCCAAGAGTAACAAATATAAGCTTTGCCTTGTTCATTTTATCTCCTCCATAACAATCCAACCAAAGTCAAACCTTTCTTTTTCTCCTATATAGTATTTCAACCTTGATTTTGGAAAAAATTTTTCATTATTTTCTTTAAAATTTTTAAAATTATTTTTGATAAAATTAATTCTAACATTTTGATCTAATAGGTTTAAGATTGTTTTAGATAAAATACCAGTATACTTTCCAATTCTAATAAAAATTTTCTTATTTTCATTATTTTCAATTTCTTTTAAAATAGATTCATAAAAATTTCTTGTTTCTAAAAAAAGATTTTCCTTGGGTAATTTTTCAAGTTCCTTAACAATTTGAATTTTAGAAAAATGATTTATCGCTTCATATAACGTTTCTGCATTTAATAATATTTTATTATTTTTCATATTAGATACTCTTTTAATATCTATAGAGAATTCTGTTGTTGAATTCTCTTTAATACATTCAATGTTTATAGGAATTCCCTCTTCATGTCTTTGATTAAAAATATTTACCGATTTAACACTTTTTATAAATAAATCTGTACTTTTAAATGGATTACTATCTGAAATGCTTAAAAAACTAAATAAATCCTTTTTTTCAATTTTAGGAAAAAGTCTTTTCTCAATATTATTAAAATTAACTCTTCTTTCATAAGTAATTTCGCTAACTGTTGTATTAAGAGTATCTTCTAAAAATTTAAAAAATGTTGTTCTTATTGCTCCCTTAAGAGAAGATCCAGGTATATAAGGTTTACCATTTACTGAAACAAAAGTTAAAATTTCGTTACCAGAAAAATGTTCTTTATCATAGGGGATAGATTTTATTATTCTGATTTTTTCTATATCTATTTTGTTTTTTTTAAAAAAATCCTGAAGATTTGTCCCTTTTTCAACTTCTTTCATGTATATATTTAATAGATGTTCATTCTCAGTAAAAATATTCTCTAAATCCCTTTTATCAATTATATTTATAAAATTGTCTGATAAAATAAAATCTGTAAATATTGAAAGATTTTTTGAATTATCTCCTTGTATAAATATAGGTGTTAAAGTAGTTATTTTATACTTTTTCATTGATTTTACCTCCTAAAGGTAATATATATTCTTTTCCATATCTAACAATTTTTTTATTATAATAATTTTGTTTTATCAAACTACCTTTTATACCATTTTTAACTACTGATCCCTCCTTGAAATAATAAAGTTTGCTTTTCTTCATTTTAGTTGGTAAAAAATATGTAATATATCCACTGTCGTATCCTAAATCATAGTATACGATTTTATCTAAACATAAAACATCACTTGGAATAAAAGCAGAGCATAATATTCCATATTCATTATTTTCATCTTTTTCAATTGCAAATTCTGTTGTCGTAATATCTATAAAATGTCCCCCTCCAATATATTTTTTTCCTCCAAGACCTTCATCTATAAGTAAGTTTTTTGATGCGATCCATTTTTTATCTTCTTCAATCCATTCTTCTAAAAAAAACATATTGATTGAATATTTTTTTGAAAGTTCATTGCTATTTACAAATCTATAGCATTTAATTTTAAAAGGCATATTATTTTCTAAGCCAATTCTATTTGTTAATACATTTGTTTTAACATTTTCTTCAATTTTCAAATTATTATTAATTTCCTCTTTATCATTTTTTGAGAGTTCATCTTGTAAAATTAGAAAATTATCACTTAAAGAATCACATTCATTTAGATAATCAAATTCATGATATAATTGACCATTGATTTTTATTATTTTTTCTGATAATTTAGTTAAAACACCCATAGAAACCCATTTTATAGAATCCAGTTTTTTTCTGTTTATATTGGTGTTCTCTCGATCTTTTGATCTGTAAGGGATTAAGGGTCTTGGAAAAAACAGTAAATCCTTTTCTTTTGTTCTAATAAATGGAAAAACTGACGATATTTTTGCATCATTGCCCTCAAAAATCGCAAGAAAATCATTAAAGCTATTTTCTCCATACAATTTAACATAGCAATTTGCTAAAGCTCCAAATAAAGTTGTAGAGTGAATAGGTAATTCATTAACATAGTAAGAATTATTTAATGGAACAATTAATTTATTTATCTTCATAATTGACCACCAATTTAACTAATTCCTTTAATGTTGGTGCTTCATATTTTAACAATTTTTCAGGCTTTATTTCTTCGTAATCTTTAGCAGTTTTCTCTGAAACTTTTATGTCTTTAAAGCAAATTCTACCATACCCCCTTGTTCCTGAACCACCCAAATAATCATCTTCAAGTAACATCATAGCTTCAAAGAGATATTTTAGAAGAGATTTATCATTTTCATCATACATTGTAAATACAAATGAAAAATCAAATTTCGCTCCAGCTGGAATTCTTTCTAACTGTCTTGGATTTGCTTTTGCAGTCAATCTGTCTATAGTATTTTCCCATTTAACTTCTGTATATTCTAATTCTAATTGATTAAACTCTCCCTCTTTTTCTATCATTGCTTCTAAAGTTTCTTTATCTAAAAATGAATCTCTTACAATTAATCTAGTGATAGTATTTCCACCAGCCATTGAACCAAATATATTCTGGATTTCTTTTGATGAATTTTCCTTATTATTACTATCAACTTTTCCTGTTTCTTGTGTAAATTTAGACATTTTCATTTCCATTAAAGATCTCATTTTTCCTTTTATTGATGAACCTGGTATATAAGGAATCCCATTCGAAGTTTTTATAACATTCGAATCTATTCCACCTATATCGAAAGCAGTTGACGAACCTCCAATATGTAATCCTGTTAAAAGTTGAATTTTACCTTCAATGAAAACTTTTTTAATTAATTTCATTTATTACCTCCTTATTCTATTTCTTTTGCATAACAAATAAGAGCTTCAAAAAATTCCTTAAAACTTTTTACTTCTTCTTTTGAATCAATTTTAGAAATAAGATTATCTAAATCTTCCATAAATTTCTTTGTATCAGGTTCTCTTCCCTTTAAGTAAGCTATTTTAGGTCTAATCATTTTGCATCCTTTTTTATCTGTCACCTTTTTAACCAAATTGTATATATTCCTTAATTTACTTGTTGTTATTTTTCTAAAATCATCACTTTTAACATACCTTCTCATTAGGTTACAAAATTTATCATATTGTTCTGCTGATAATTTATCAATTATTAGTGCATAATCATAAACATTTTCTTTTCGTGGAGCTTTAGAAATAATTCTTAAATTAGTAATTGATGGTTTTTCCCCTGGTTTGTTATTCTCTTGAAATTCAAATTCTATTTGGTCACCTTCACTCAAATTATTAGATCTAACTAAATAAGCACGGCAAAAATAATCTGCATTTTCACTTGTTACAATAGCATAACCTGTATCTTTGATAGTTTTTACTACTCCTTTTAACATTTTTTCCTCCTTATTTTTTTCTTATTTCAAGGTCAAGTATTTTAGCTGCAACATTTAAAATTTGATGATTTTTTATTGGTTTTTCATCTGAAAAATAATAATTTTTCAACCACATTTTTTCATATATATCAATAATTTCTTCTTTCTGCTTTAGGTTTTTTTTGTCTTTTATATTACGAAGATAATATCTCATTTTCCATATTTTCTGATTGTTGATTTCATTTCCTTTTGGACCATCTATTAGAGGATTGTATTTCTCTGAGGCTAATAGTATTTTTCTAAGGATACTTCTTTTATTTTCTTTATTTTGATCAATAAAATTGTACAATTTATCATACAATTCTTTAATATATTCAAGTTCTTTCCATGAAAATGGCTGATTAAAAATAGTAATTTTATTCTTTCGTGGAATTTTGATTGTATCCTTTTCATCATAGTAAATAATGGATTTTGATTTTTTCAATAAATGTTCCATCTCGTAAATTGCATTTATTACTGGAAAGTCAACATCAAATACTCCTAATGCAGCAGAAAAAGTTAAATTTGGGTTTTCAGCCGTGAAAATTTTAAATTTTTCTCTGAGTTTTAAGGAAAAATCAAACAATTTTTTTAATCGACCTATTACCAACACATCATCACCACCGGAAAACACTATATATAAATCTTCTTGTAGGTTTTCTTTTTCTACAAGTTTTATTAAATAGTACTCAAAAAATAGATTTAATTGTCTGCTTAGGGTCGAGATTCTTGAAAGTGAAGGATTTTTAACTTTTCCAAAAATAGTACCCAAATTATCAACATCGAGCTTTAAATATGCGATTTTATTTTTATCCGCAAGATCATCAAAAGTTTTATTAGGTAAATAAAAAGAACCTAAAATCCATTTGTTAGAATCAAAATCATTTATTTTATAGACGTTAATTAGATTAGAAGATGAATGAGAATCATTTGAAAATTTTATATCATATCCAAGTTCATTAAAAATACTCTTATAAGTATTCTTGTTATCTTCAGAATTTGTCTTTTTTGAAATAATTATACTTTTTGCATTCTTTGATTCATCAGCTAAAGAAATAAAAGAATTGCACATATCACAAAGAACAATTTCTAATGAATCACTTTCTTTTTCTGTTGATTTTTCTTTTATTTCCATTTTACAAATATCACAAGTTTGAATAGATTTTGATATATCAGTTGGTAAAAATAATTTATTAAAATCTTCTTTTAAAATGTAATTAAATTTTGTCAATTTTTTTCTATTTACTTCATTTGAACTTTCCTTCCAAATTTTTTCAGACAACAAAAAATCCCCTATTTTCATTGAAACATAACCGATATTACAAGACAACTTTTCTTCATGGTGTTTAAAAAGTAACTGCATAATTCTTTTTTCTATTTCTTTTAATTTATTTTCTGCACTTTTATGTGAAAGTATATAAAAATTACCTCCACCACAATATAAAATATTACTTTTCGTTAAATTAAGTTGATCAATAATATATTGTGCTATTAATTGAGTAAGAAGCATAATATATATCGATCTACCTTTTAAACTTTTTGCAGCCTTTTTGGATGGGACATTAAAAATAAATTTTTGTATTCCGGAAATATCACCTTTAATCAAAATAAAATGTTCATCTAGTAGTTTATCCTCTAAATATGTTAAAAGATTTTCTTTAAAATCAGAATTATCTTGATCCTTATTAAATTTCTTAAATTCCATCATTTTTTGTAATTCTTGAATAATTTTATCTATTTTAGCATTATCGATAAAACCATTTTTATTTTCATTAAACAAGCATATTGCGATAGCAGCTGTTAACTTACTATGATCATATAATGAAATATCTGATCTGTATTGCCGAGTTTGAGCTGGTATATAAGAACAATATTTTTCAAGGATAAACAAAACTTCTTCTTCATCCCTAACTTTTCCAATATCTTCTAAAAATTTTGATAAAATATCAATATATCTATTAATTTCGCAATTAAATTCAAACATTGGCATCATATTATCAAAATTTAAAACAGATATATCGTATTCATATTGTTCATTGTAATCAGACATATTAGAAAAAATCGATTCTAATTTATCATTAATATAATTAAATTCTTCTAATTCTTGTTCTTCTCTTTCTGCTGAAGCTAACCAATCTGCTAATTGGATAATTTTTGTATCAAAATCATTAGGTTGATGATGGTAACCAACAATTTTAGAGATATTTTCCCATTCTTCTATTGATAACCAATCTATTTTTTTGGAAAGTTGTTCAACAAAAAATTTGGAGTAACGTGGATGAGAATACCTAATATCAGAATACTTATTTTTGATATAATTATTTACGTACTGTTTACTTCTTTCCAAAAACTTACCTAAGTCATGAAGCAATGAGCTAATATAAATAACTTTTTTATTCATATTTACTCCTATAAAATTATTTTTTTTCAATCATTCCAAAACCCATAGAATTTTTTTCTCCTAAACCAGTATCATAGGCTAAGTGTATCAAATCGGTATCCCCAACAATCATTAAATTGTCATAAATTCCTTTTATTTTTATATTTTTATATTTTACAAGTTTGGTCATAGGATATTGTTTTTTAGAAATAACTTTTATTCCATCACCTTCATATTTTTCACCAAAAAGAATCTCATATTTTCTTGCTAAATTATTATTGATTCTAATATTGAATTCATCATCAACTCTAAAAAGGTACTCCACTCTGCCATTTTCATACTGTTTTGTAACAACTACTGGTGAATTACAGATGAATTCTTCCTCTTTTCTAAAAGAAGGATTACCTTTAAATGATAGCCTTTCAATTTTAAATTTTTCATGCTTTATTTCAACAAATCCATCTTTTGAAAAACTTTCATATATCATTTTAATTAAAGAATGTATTGGAGATGAAATAAACCATTTAAAAATACCTTCTTCCATATAAAGATCATTATCTTTTACTTTAAAAATATCACCTTTCAAAAAAGAATAGGTAAAAAATTTGAACCCTTTTTTATCTCCAAAACCTTCATCATGAATTTTTTCTGCAATTTCTTTATCACTCTCTCCCAATGCTTTATAAATAGCAGAAGTCAAATAATACTGGTAATTCAAAGGTATGGATTTAATCCCCTCGTTTATTAAAACTACTTCCAATCTCATATTAAGTTTATACTCTCCATCATTTCTTTTAAAGATTTTATGTTATTTTTTAAGTCTAAAACAAGATACTTTTGAAAATATTGTTTAAACATCTTTAAATTTTTTAAATTTTCTTCGATTATTGAATAAACATCAAAATCTTTGTAAGTTAAGTAATAATTAATCAAACCTCTTATTCCAAATAATAAATAATCTTCTTTTTTTTGTGCTTTCATAGATAAAAAGAACTTTAGCATCAAGTTTTTTGATTTCTCTTTATCTTTCATTAAATAGGAATTAGCTAAAAGTTCTATTCCAAGAAAATACATGTAAACAAATGGTGTATATTCAGAATCTTTTTTTAATTTATTTAGTAGTTCTTTACATTTTTTTGTATTTTCCATATAAGAGTACAATCTTAATTCTTCAAAATCTATAAATATTTTTTGTATCTTTTCATTTGTATACTTTGTGTACTTTTTTGCTAAAATAATATATTTTTTCGAGTTTTTAAAATCTCTTGTTAAAGTTGAAAGTTTTGCAAGATAACAATAAGTTCTTGATACATCTGATAACATATATTTTTTACATTCCAATAAATTATTTTGTAAATATTGTTTTGCATTTTTATAATTTTTACTATGAATATAGTATTGAGCAAGAGTGCCTCTTGTTGATATCAAAATATGTCTGCCTGAGTTATTTTTTTCTCTCAAATTCTCTTTAAGTATTTTTAAACCTTTTTGATACTCATATACATCTTTTAAATAAACAGCATAGACATTGTTAAATTCTATAGAATCACTGTTATATTCAAATATATTTTCATTTTTCAAATTCATTTTTAACTTGTTTGCCTTTTCATAGTAAATTCCAGCCTTTTTTAAATCACCAGAATGACTATAATGCCAACCTAATCTCATTAGAGTTATGAACAAAATATTTTTTGATTTAACATCTTTTTTGTTTGTAAGATACAATTCTAAATTCTTATAAATTGGAAGATAATTTTCAAAATCACCTTTTAAAAAATACATATCTGCAATGGTCATCATTCTATTACTGTTTCCCAAAAATTTGCTGTCAACAATTTCATCTTTTGGTTTAAGAACATTTTTTACGAAATTTGAAAAAGTTTTAATATTAATATTTTCATTACTTGAAAACAAAAAACCATCTTTAAATTCGCTTTTTACTGCGAATTTTTTTTGCTCTATGTTATCAACATTTAAAATATTTCCGTTGAAATCAAGTCCACCAGTTAAACACAATATTTTCTCTGGATTTTTGTTTAAAATTAAAAAATAAAGAGCAACAGCAACAGATAATTCCATAGAGTTACAATCCAGAACGAAAATATTTTCAATCTCTTCTAAGTTGTTTAAATAAAATTTGTTTGGGTTTAAATCAACAATTATTCCCTTTTCTGCAAAATAATTTTCAACAACAATAACAGCCTTTTTTATAATCTGTGATATATCCTTGCCATACAAAACTGTTTCATTGTTCTTATAATATAATTCTATCGGGAAAAGAAATGGATATTCATTTCCATTATTACTTACAACTATAGGTGCAAATATTTTTGTTGTAATCTCTTTTGATTTTTTAAGTATTTCTTCAATCTCTTTAAGTTTATTTATTACTTTATCTGTTTTTGAATTCAATATAAGTTTTTTAATAACAGATTGAGCATGATTAAAGTTATTATAATTTATAAGATAGTGTAAATATTCTTCATTCGCCAACTCTAATTTTAACATCTATATTCTCTCCACTTTTTACGGATTCGATTCTGATAATTTTTGAACTTTTATCATGCAAAGCAAATATCTCGCCTTTTTGCTTTGATTCCTTTCCGTTTATTTTGAATTTCCCTTTAATAATCTCATATTTTACTTTTTCATCTTCATGACTAAGCAATATAATACTTCCATCATTAAATTTTATCTCTTTAAAATTTTGAAGTTCCGATAATTTACTTAAAATAAGGTTTTTACTTGTTCTTTTTAATTTAGCAGTAAAGATTGGTCTTGTTATAAAATAAGGTATTTCCCATAAAAACTCTTTATGTTGTGTTAAGTTCTCTGCTATCTCTTTTAAATGTAGAAAAGGAGAAATTAAAGAAAAATTATCATCGTCAACTTTTTTGAATATATCACAAATTAGAACCGCAGTATTAAATCTCGGAATTTTTAAAGTTTCAATAAATATAGCATTTTTTAAAGCGATTAATGGTAATTCTATAAAATTTGAATCCAAAATTAAATTCATTTTTAATTTTTTTGAATATACGGAAATTCCTTGTTTGATCTCACTTTCTGGATGTATTAAAACCTTATCATTTAAAATTTCTCTTACAAAGATAAGATGGGCTGGTTTCGATTCTAAAAGTGGGTTGTAAATTGAATAGAGGCTATTTTCTTTCACTTTTACATTACCTGTATAATATTTTTTTAGGATATTTATCATCTTTTTTTCATAAATTTCACTTTTATTTTTATCAAATTTAAAAGAGTATCCAGATTTGCTTAGTATATATTTTTCAAAATCAGTTATTTCAACAAACATAGTCATTTTTCACCTCTATCTATATCAAATGTCATTTTCTTCATAAAATTCAAAATTTTTTTTGAAACTATTCAAAATTTCTATAATCTGCTCTTTTGAAAGTTGATTTTTTTCAACGAATTTTTTGATCTTATTCGAGATAACATTTTTGTAATATATAATATTTTGAGGAGTTATATCAAAATTTTGGGAAATCTCATTTATCTTACTTTCATTTAAAAAGTGATAAAACAGTATTATCCTTTCTTTTTTATTTTTGAAAAGTTTGTTGAATTCATTAACCAAATTAACGTCCAATATATTATCATTTAATATTTCCTCTTTAAATATTTTATCTTCTAAGTCTTCTGATTCATCGATTTTAGAAAAAGATTCGTTTGTTTCAGATTCTTTTTCCTGATCTTCATTGGAATTTACTTTGAATTTGTTTGTAATCTCATCATAAGAAACTATTATAGGAGAGTTGTCAATCTCCCTAACAACATCATTTATACTTAACTTTCCTTTTTTTACCCAAAAAAGATATTCTATAAATTTTTTCATATCCTTTTTAGAGCAGATTTGCTTGTTACCTCTAAATTTAGGAACTATTTTTTCAGGTTCATTTTTTATTTCGTCGATCTCTATAATATCAAATCCCTTTATATCTCTTGGAGCATTATAATTTTCAATAAAAATGGTTTTTGCAAGACGAAAAATTCTGTTTTTTTCACTCTTCTTATTTAATGTAAAAATATAATTTTTAAAAATTGTGACCAAAATATTTTTAAAGGATTTTTCATCATTCGCTTTTGTTTTAAAATATTCAATTTTTTCCAAAAATACTTTACAGATGAAATTATCAATTTCTGAAATAATATCATCATCTTCCAGTATATCAAGGATTTCCAAAAATTGATCGTTATTTTTTATAACTTTAAAAAAATAGTTCCTAATATTTGAAATTAAATCGTTTAAATTTTTATCCCTCTCTTTCTTATTTTTGGAATTGATGTATAAACAAAAGGATTTAAACACAAATATCCTTTTTTAATGTTTACTTAAAAATAAAACATATAAAATAATACCAATAAAATATATTTTGTCAAGAATTTTTATTTTAAATTTTATGAAAACAAGTTCTATAAAAATCAATCTTCTTATCAATTTATCTCTTAAACAAAGATCCTATTGAAAGTGCAATATTCCCAATATTGTAACAATTTTTATTCAAAAGTTTAATTAAAAAATTTATCCATACCACAAATGGTGCGATTAAGACACTTTGTAAAATTTATTATTAACGGCAACATTGAGGATGTTTCCATACCACAAATGGTGCGATTAAGACAAATCATAGCGTCCGTTTGTGAAATTCTTGGTGGCCATAGTTTCCATACCACAAATGGTGCGATTAAGACTAAGAGACAAAGTTGGATGGTCAGTAGCACATGAGTTGGCATTTCCATACCACAAATGGGGCGATTAAGACGGGGGTTCCCACTCATCTTCTCTGTGGACCACTGGATATCGATAGGTTTCCATACCACAAATGGTGCGATTAAGACTATGCGGGATTTCCCCGCATTTTTTATGAGAGCAAATAGAGTTTCCATACCACAAATGGTGCGATTAAGACTTCTAAAATAAGAAGAGATGCTTACAAAATGATATCAATGTTTCCATACCACAAATGGTGCGATTAAGACGGCTACACTATTAGATTATACTCACAAAATGAATATGAGTTTCCATACCACAAATGGTGCGATTAAGACCTGGGCTCTCTCCGATAAAAGAAGGAGGTTGGAGAGAAAACTCTCGTTTCCATACCACAAATGGTGCGATTAAGACTTTAGACTTATATTTCTTCAAATAATAACCCCTAAAATCCAGTTTCCATACCACAAATGGTGCGATTAAGACGTAAGATTGAAAGATGGATTATATTATTTGAGAGGGGATAAGTTTCCATACCACAAATGGTGCGATTAAGACTGGGCCGAAGAGAAAGAGAGAAGACGAGCAGCCGCTCTCGCGTTTCCATACCACAAATGGTGCGATTAAGACCGAAATATGTAGCACAACATGGGAAAGCGAAGAACTATGTGATGTTTCCATACCACAAATGGTGCGATTAAGACCCAGGTGTACCCAGCAAGTGGTGACTATTGGGTCCATAGATGGAATGTTTCCATACCACAAATGGTGCGATTAAGACAGAAAATCACAGAGATATACTGTGATGCTGGTAAACGTGGGTTTCCATACCACAAATGGTGCGATTAAGACCTCTGTAGTCTAAAACTAAATCAAGAACGGCGTTCTTGTTTCCATACCACAAATGGTGCGATTAAGACGTTATGTAGAAATCAAGACAAGATTGAATATAAATGGTGGGTTTCCATACCACAAATGGTGCGATTAAGACTCAACTGGTGAGCCTGTAAAAGAAGTTATTAAAGCTGTCGGGTTTCCATACCACAAATGGTGCGATTAAGACTTCACAGAGATAAGTGATGACATCGAAGCAATCGACTCGTTTCCATACCACAAATGGTGCGATTAAGACGCTAATTCTTATAATGACAAATATTTAATAAGTTTACCAGAGATGTTTCCATACCACAAATGGTGCGATTAAGACGAGATGACTTACTCATTCCTGGTCCAGCAGTCAGAAAGTTTCCATACCACAAATGGTGCGATTAAGACGCAAAAGAGACAGAAGGCAATATCGAGAAATCATACCCAGATGAGTTTCCATACCACAAATGGTGCGATTAAGACGGACTGTATATATAGTTTCCCGTTTAGTTGCAGAAGCAACAAGGGTTTCCATACCACAAATGGTGCGATTAAGACGGGTAAACATGTTATTGAAAAAATCAAATTCTCGAGCTGTTTCCATACCACAAATGGTGCGATTAAGACAGAGGGATCTCTATTACGAGATCCACTCCATCTCAATAAGTTTCCATACCACAAATGGTGCGATTAAGACGGTAATCAAATTTATAGCGAAAGAGACAGGTGGAAATCTGTTTCCATACCACAAATGGTGCGATTAAGACGCCATGGAGAATACGAGATTATCATTGTAAATTTAGTTAAAATATATACTTAATTAAGCAAAAAGTCAAGATTTTTCTGTCTATCTATGGTAGAGCAAAAATCCCGGGGGTTAGACAGAAAGTTTTTAATTGCGTAGATACTGGTTGAGATAAAACCTTTTAAATTTTTTAAAAAGTTAGAATATTTAAAATCCTGAAAAGTTAACCTTTAGGAACTTTAAAAATAAAACCATATACTTTTGTAATTCTCTACATCTTCCCCGTCATTTTCAAGTCTTTTTAAATAAGAATATATTGGAACATCGGTGTAAATATAATCATCAATCAATCTCAACATAGATTCCCATGGATAAAATCTATAAACTCTACTGCCGTCTTTAAGAATCATTATCACTTCATGATACTGCCATGAACGTAAATGGGATTTTCCAACCTTGGGAACATTAAAAACAGATTCATCTGTTCTAACAATTCCCGGAAGAAGTCGAGCCTCCTCATTCCTTTCCTGTTCTACTCTTGCAATAGGAACCCTAAAATCAACAGTTTCTTCCTTTCCTTTGGTATTAAACAAATAATATGGTTCGATGCCTGACAGTTTTAAATTCTTCCTTAAAAAACAGGTCTGGTATTTAAAACTGTTGAAATAAGTAAATACCTGCTGATTATAAATGTTTATTCCAGAATTTTTTATCTTCTTTACAATATCAAGAACATCAGAAGTAATCTCTAAGGAATCTTCTATATGTGTAACTATACAAATCTCTCTTTTCCCTATTTTGTTATACTTTTTAAGTATTCTTATCAATTCCCTATCTATTCTGAACGGAAGAGTTACTAAAATTCTGGTTCCAATTCTAATTCTCTCCAAATGTTTTATTTTGCTCAATTTTCCTAACAGAGAATCAATAAAACCATTATTCAAAGTAAAAGGATCTCCACCTGTTACAAGAACTTCACTTATATTTTTGTTGCGTTTTATCCAATCTATAGCACTATCTATTTTTTCATTTGAAAATTCAGCATTATCGATATTTTGTATCTCCCAGTTTCTCTGACAATAAACACAGATCTGAGGACATGAATTAAAAGGTTTTAAAATAACTATCACCGGATATCTTCTTGTAACCCCCGCTATAGGACTTGTCGATTTTTCTTCCATAAAATCCATATCTATATTGTGCTTTCTATTCATATCAACATTTATACAATATCTTTTACTTGGAATAACCTGCGCCCTTACTACACGATCATGTTTCATTCTACCATTCTCGTTAAACAATGTGAGATAGTATGGAGTGATCTGGAAAGGAATGCCCTTTTTCTCAGCCTCCTTTATTCCCTCTTTTTCATCTTCTTCAAGATTTACGAGTTTTGATAGAGTTTTATAATCCTTAATAATATTTTTCAAATGCCATTTATAATCTTTCCAATCTTCTTCTGTTGCGGAAAAATATTCAAGAATTTTATTTTTAACTTTCTCCCTATTTTCAACAATCTCTTTATCAGTTCCCTTTTTAAATTTCTTAAAGTGTTTAAACATCTCTTTTGAATAGCCATCAAGGATTTTACACCTTAACTCTGCATTTATCTGTTCAAAAGATAGAATTGAAGAATTGCTAATATGGAATTTTCCATTCATTCCCCTTATCAAATATAGAATTTCCAGCAAAAAACCTTTGTCAACTTCATCTATAGTTTTTTTATCATTTTTATATATTTTTTGTAAGGTATCCAGAGCAGAGAATTTTGTAAAAATTTCATTTTCAGTCCTGATTATATTTTTAAAAATTCTGAGACACTCTTTAGCATTGTTTTTCTCTATGATGTGCATTCGGTCATAATATTTGTTACTGTAAACATTAAACAAATTCCTCTCTAACTTATTCAAATGATCAAATATTTTTTCTCTCAATTCGTTTAAATTGGATGATTCCCTAAAAATTTTTTCTATTTTTTTGTCCTCTGTAAATAAAACCTTTATAAGTTCCTCTTTTGATAAATTCAGTTCTTTTTTTAAATTGAAATTTTTAGTCATAAGAATACCTTCCCTTCAATTGTTTTCTTGTGATAAATTTTATTTTAATCTCATTAAATTTTGATTCGATATAATTATAATAATATTTTTCTTACCAAAAGTCAATATATTTATTCTAAATTTTTCGAATTTAAGTGTTCATATAAAAATTGTTATTGAATACAGATTTTTTTTAAATATAATCTCTTTATGGACATTTTCTGGTCAACCTTCAGTGCAGTTTTAGGTTTACTCGCAATAGGTTTTTTGGGATTTTTCTTACTTTACAGAAAATTTTTAAATGAAAATATTTTTTCCATTCTTTCAACTCTATCTCTTGAAATCTCTTTACCTTTGATGATTTTTTCAGATATTTTAACAAAATTTGAACCTTCACAACAGAAGGATTGGTACCTTTATCCACTTTATTGGATTGGAACAACGATTTTTATATTTGTACTTTCTTACCTTGGTAAATTTCTCTCCCCTAAAGAACACCGCAAAGAATTTTTTGTTTCACTTCTTTTCCAAAATGGAATTTTCTTTCCACTCGCTATATTTTCAACAGTACAATCATTCTTATCTTTAAAAACGGATCTTTTTCTTTTTATGATCTTCTACGCTGCATTCCTTTTTAACTCATTTTCATTCTTTTTTCATGGTAAAACTGAAAAATTGAACATTTTAAAAACATTCCATCCTGTTCTTATAGCAACTTTGTTAGGTATAATTTTAAAGTTGTTGGGATTTTCAAAGTTGGTTCCATCTTTTGTAATAAATGCATCAAGAATGGTTGGCTCTATGTCTATTCCGCTTTTAATTTTGATTCTTGGTGGGAATATTTATATAGATTTAAAAAACTCAAAAAAATTTTATTTAAAAACTATTATACCATTCGTTCTTATTAAAAATTTTGTCTTCCCTTTCACATCAATTTTGATACTTTATTTTCTAAAACTTCCGAAAAATCTCTCTATTATTATTTTACTACAACTTGCCGTTCCACCTATAACAGCTTTACCTATTTTAGTTGAAAGAAATGGGGGAAACAAGATAGTTTCAAACCAACTCATACTTTTTTCTTTTTTACTCTCACCTTTCTCTATAGCAATTTCAATTTTGCTACTCTACAGATTTGTTAGTTTTTAAACTCTTTTTCGCTTTATTCCAGTATTTATCAAGTTCATCAATGGATAAACTTTCAAAATTTTTTTTATCCTTTATAACCATTTCTTCCATCCTTTTGAACCTTTCTGCAAATTTTATCGCAGATTTTCTCAAAGATAACTCAGAATCTATTTGTAATCTGTTTGCAAGGTGAACGAGTGTAAAAAAAATATCTCCTATTTCATCCTCTCTTTGATTCACATTTTTTGCTTTTTTTAACTCTTTTATCTCTTCATAAAGTTTTTCGTAAACATCATCAACCTTTTCCCATTCAAACCTTTTACTTGAAGCCTTTTTCTGAACTTTGTAAGCCAGAATGAGTGATGGAAGGTATACTGGAATGTTATCCATTATAGATTTATGATTTTTTTCATTCCTCTTTATCTCAACCCAATTTTTTAAAACATCCTTTTCATTTTTTACTTTAACATCTCCCCAAATATGGGGATGCCTTCTTTTCAATTTTTTTTCAAGGTTTTTTAGAACATCCTTTAAAGTAAATTCTCCCTTTTCCTCTCCTATTGCTGAATGTAAAATAACCTGAAGTAAAATGTCTCCAAGTTCATCAACAATTTTATCTTTATCTTTTTTATCTATAGCATTAACCAGTTCATATGATTCTTCAACAACAAATCTTCTTAAAGATTTATGGGTCTGTTTTTTATCCCAGGGACATTCTTTTCTAAGTTTTTTTACAACTCTTACTACCTTTTCAAAATCTTTTTCCATCAGTTCTGCTCTTTCTCTTTCTTCTTTTTAAGGTAATCATCAATTGCTGCTTTTATTCCATCCTCAGCAAGAACAGAACAGTGTGTTTTTATAGCCGGCAACCCTCCAAGTTGATTAACAACATCCTTGTTTGTTATCTTCAACGCTTCATCTATAGTTTTTCCTTTTATAAGGTCTGTGGTTATCGATGAAGATGCAATTGCAGCAACACATCCAAAAGTTTCAAACTTCACATCAACTATTACATCGTTCTCAACTTTAATATAAATTACCATTTCATCTCCACACTGAGGATTACCAACTCTTCCAACACCATCAGGATTTTCCATCTTTCCATAGTTGTGAGGATTTCTGAAATGTTCCATTACTTTGTCACTGTACATAAAATCTCCTTACTGTTTATACGGTGATATTCTTCTTATCCTATCAATCACTTCTTTAAGTTTTTCTATAGTATATCTGATTTCATCTTCCGTGTTATATTTACTTAATGAAAATCTTATGGAACTATGACAGATAGCATGGTCCCTTCCCATAGCCATAATAACGTGGCTTGGTTCAAGACTACCAGATGTGCATGCTGAACCTGTTGATACTCCTATTCCAAAATCGTTCAGAGAAAAAAGTATAGACTCACCTTCAATTCCCTTGAAAGAATAGTTCAGAGTGTTGAAAACACTATTTTCTGGAGTGTTCAAAACTATCCCTTCTATATTCTTTTCAATGCCTTCCTTTAACATCATTTTGAGTTTATAAATCTTTTCTTTGTGCTCTTCGAATTCATCGTAAGCGATTTCGAGTGCTTTCGCTATTCCCATAATATATGGGACATTTTCGGTTGAAGGTCTTAGATTTTTCTCATGATGCCCACCATGGAATAAAGGTATAGGATTTATTCCATTTCTCTTATAAAGAATCCCAACACCTTTGGGAGCATGGAATTTGTGTCCTGAAAGGGACATCATATCCACATTCAACTTTTTCACATCAAGAGATAACTTTCCTGCTGCCTGAACTGCATCGGTATGAAAATAGATTCCCCTTTCTTTCGCTATCTTTCCTATCTCTTCTATAGGTTGTATTGCACCAGTTTCATTGTTTGCATACATTATAGAAATAAGTGTTGTATCATCCCTTATAAGCGATTTAAGATGATCAAGATCAACTATTCCATCATTGTTAACTTTAACAAGAGAGTATTCGAATCCTTCCTTTTTGCCTAAATATTCAACCGTATGCAAAACAGCATGATGTTCTATTGCTGAAGTTATTATATGTTTACCTTTCTTTTGATACCTTCTGGCAACACCTTTTATGGCTAAATTGTCAGATTCGGTTCCAGAGCCTGTGAAATAGATTTCTGAAGGGTTACAATTTAAAATTTTTGCCACCCTCTCTCTTGCATTTTCTATCGCTTTTCTCGCTTCCTGACCAAGATCGTAAAGAGAGGAAGGATTACCATAAACCTCTGTAAAATATCTCTGCATCTCGCTTACAACCCTATCATCTACTTTTGTTGTAGCATTGTTATCAAGATAAATGAATTTCTTTTTCATTTATTCTCCTTTTATAAAATTTTCTATAGTGAAACTCTCAAGTACCCTATCAAGTTGTCTGTTTAGATCTTTCATGCTATTACTTATTATACACTTTTTTTTACTTATACAAGATTTTGAATTGTAACATTCAACAAACCTTTTTCTGTTTTCAATATCTTCAACAAGTTTTTTCAGGGATATTTTTGTGCTTCCATCATTTAGAGCATACCCTCCCTGTGGTCCCATTTCGCTTTTGATATAACCGAGTTTTAAAATTTTTGCAACTATCTTTCTTGTGAACGGTTTTGAAAAATTTGTAATCTCTACTATGTCGTTTAGAGAGAGATATTTTCCTTTATTTCTTCCCAGTGCTGTTAATGTTGCGATAACACATTCGAGTTCTTTTGTTATTTTCATATTACACCTTTTTAGTATAATATAAACAAAAAATTAAAAAAGTCAATAGGAAAACTACTTGAACAGGGAGTAGAAAACTATATTAGCACCAATTTTAAAAGATTCAATTCTTTTATTTTCAGGGTCTTTGTATTTTTCAGGGTATGTCCATCCATCCGATATGTTTGTGTTATATAGGAAAAGAACACCTATCTTATCTTTAACAAATATTGCGTAAACTTCAGGTGGACCGGGATAATGTTCATGCATCTTTGGAAACTTTTCCAGTTTGAAAAAGGTGTTCAAAAGTTCACAATTTTTATCGAGAGATAGTTTCACAAGTTCCCTATCAGGAAAAAGTTCCGACAAAAATTTTCTTACATCCCTATCGAATCCATAATCGTCATCTATAAGCAAAAACCCACCTTCAAGTATATAATCTCTTAAATTTTGAAGATCTTCTTTACCGTACTTTAAACCTCCATGACCTACCATAAAAAGAAAAGGGTATTTTTTTATATCTTTGTCTGACATTTCATGAACAATTTCATTCGTGTCCATCCTTAATGGGGTATTCTCGTTAACGAATTTTGATAGAAGTTTCAAATTTTCAGGATCGTTGTACCAATCCCCTCCATCATATTTCAATCTCACAGGTGTAAAATCGAATGAAAAAATGTTTATTGAAAAAAAAGCGATCGAATATAAAAGTATCAATCTAAAAATTTCCAGTAGAATCCTCCTTTTATAAGGTACTCCTTTTCCTCCAGAAAGAACTTTGAACCGATAAAACAGGAACCGTTCACAATCTTGAAATTAACTATAGTTTCAACCTCTTCTAAACTGTTATAGTTTACAGTTAAAGATGATTCAAGATTGTTTTTAAAAAAATAACCCTTCAACCTTCCAGAAAAATCATAATTTATTGTTGTATCCTTCTCAACTTTTGAATGGATATCTAAAAATTTTGATTCAAAAAGAAAACTTAAATTATAATTGAGTTTGTTTCTGTAAAAAGGCATGAAATCCACATAAAGGTTCTTTTCAATAAACCTTAAACCAAAGTTGAAAAAAAGATCTTTTTGGGGATATGAAAAATCGGTATTACCATAAACTGAAAATTGTGGCAAAATTCTCTGCAAAACTCCAGTTGTAATATTCAAAGTTGAATCATAAAATAATTCTAAATTGTAGTTTGTTAACAAAAAATTCCCAAAATATTTGGTGTACAAAAAGTGCTCAAAACTCTTATCAGAAGTGTGAAACTTCTCACAAGAGTAAAGGTAAAAATTTTTTCCGTAAAGAAAAATTCTTGAAAGGAGTATTTTGGAAAGATCATAACCTATCCTTGAAGAAAGGAAAGCGGTTTGATACCCCAAAAGAAAAGATTTTTCAAAATCGTTTAAGGTTACTTCAGTGTTTAGAAATCTGTAATTAAAAATCAACTGATTATCGTATTTATAAAGATTTCCCGAATTTATTTGAAAGTTTGAAAATCCTTTGAAAAATTTTGATGAATCATTTTTGGAAAGGGAAGAGTATATGAGAGTTGAGAATTTATCCGAAATTAGATTAACATCATAGTTCAAAGGGGAAGGGTTTCTGAATTCATATATTAAAAAAGGAAAATCTTTTCTTGTATATGTGTGAGTAATTTGAAAATCGTAAAAAGGTTTGTTTAAAACAAAATCTTTTTTATAAAGAACCTCTCTATTTTCATAAAAATTTTCAAAATCGAAAAGAGTTGCTATACTTTTTTTATCAAGAAAATATGGGTACCTCTCATAGGAATCACCAGAAAACATATAGCTATCTTTTTTAAATGAAAAAATAAAAAGTGGTAAAAATATAACTAAAAGAAAAAATTTTTTCATTTTCTTATGAATTCAAAGATATCCATTTTTGTTATCTTTTTGAACATCTTTGAGAAAAGAAAAATTGGAAAACCAACAACGTTGAAAAAATCACCATCAATCTTTTCAATAAAAATCGATGCCTCATCCTGAACAGCGTATCCACCTGCCTTATCAAGAAAAGAAGCATTATCTAAATACCATTTCAACTCTCTATTCGATATTTTTCTAAAAAATACTTCGGTTTTTGCATAATCGGATAGGATTCTATTCTTATAAATTAGAGTTAGCCCAGTGTAAACGGAATGTTTTTTACCGGAAAGCATCTTCAACATCCTGCATCCATCCTTTTTATCTGATGGTTTGCCGATTATTTTTCCATCTAAATAAACAATAGTATCCGCACCTATTATCAGTTGGTTATCATTCTTTAAAACCGATTTCGATTTTTCGTAAGAGCAGAGAAGAACAAAATCTGTTGGTTCTTTAACTTCAGTGTGATTTTCAGAATGTGAATGTTTAACGGTTTTGAATTGCACACCGAGAGATTTTAAAAGTTCTATCCTTCTTTTGGATTCCGAAGCAAGGACTATTTCAATATTATTTTTCTTCATCTATTTTTCTTAAAATTCTACAAGGGTTTCCGGCGGCAATTACATTTGCAGGAATGTCCTTTGTAACAACTGAACCAGCACCTATAATACTGTTTTCTCCAACTGTTACATTTGAAAGTATAACTGAGTTCGTTCCAATAGATGCACCTTTCTTTATTAGAGTCTTTTCAACCTTCCAATCACTTTCAGTTTGTAACTCTCCCTTCGCATTCGTTGCCCTGGGATATTTATCATTTATAAACATAACACCATGACCTATGAAGACGTTATCCTCTATCTCAACTCCCTCACAGATAAAAGAATGTGATGATATTTTACAATTTTTTCCTATTACAGCATTCTTTTGTATTTCAACAAAAGCCCCAACCTTTGTATTGTCACCAATAGTACAACCGTAAAGATTTGTGAACTGATAAATCTTAACATTTTTACCAAGTTTTACATCATCGGATATACATCTAAAATCTTTTTCCTTATCCATTTTTTACTCCATAGATAAAAAAAAGGGGGAAGCGAACTTCCCCCTGAACTCTGTTCAATCCCTTTTACTTCACTGCTTTTTTAAGTTTTGCACCCGCTTTAAAATATGGAACCTTTTTTGCTTTGATTTTGATTACTTCTTTTGTCTGTGGGTTGATTCCCTTACGTGCTTTTCTGTTTTTAACTGTGAAGGTTCCAAATCCGATCAATGTTACCGGTTTGTTCTTCTTCAAAGATGTTGTGATTCCTTCAAGCATTGCATCGATCGCTTCGTTTGCTGCCTTTTTGGAAATTCCAGCTTTCTTTGCTACTGCATCAATCATCTCTTTTTTGTTCATCCTTTTTCCTCCTTTTTTGGTTTACATCTTTATATTATATCTTTTTATCGCATTTGTCAAGGGGTAATCTTTAAAAAACCTTTTAAATAGAGGGTTATGGAAGGAGAGGTCCAAAGATTCCTTTATTTATGGATATCTCGGGAATATCCTTTATAGAAATTTGAAAATCGTATTTGAAAACATTAGCATACGAAGAAATCGTAAATCTCGCTTGCCAACAGTGAAGTGAGCGGTTCAAGGATGCACTAAACGATACAAAATTTTTACTTTTAAAATCGTATAGAGTCGAAAAAACTGCGTTCAAATTTTCTCCAACATCAATGTTCAACCTTCCATTTAAATAGTTTGAAATTATTGTATCATTCTTTTGTAAAGAATAACTCAAAAAAATATTCGCTTTCTTAAAATCGTTGAAGGGATTAAATATCTCCTGTGAAAAAGTTAGAATGTAATTTTCAGAGAATTTTTTTTCATAAAGATCGTAGGAGTGATTCATTTGCAAATTTACGCTTTTTTCAGGCAAAAAAATATTCGAAATGTTAATGTTAGAAAAAGAATCTGTTTTAAGGTTATAAAAAAGATTTACATTGTTTCTCAAAAGCAAAATTTTTTCATTCACACTTTTCCCTTCAAAGATATTCGAGAAGGAAAAGGATAAACTTCTTTCATCAGTTAAACTGTCCAGAGACTCTTTACCTTTAAAGAAAATTTTATTCCCACCATTCAGACTTATTTCTGGAATAAATGTGTGTCTAAACTTTTCAAATGGTTTTATTGAAAACATAGATATTCCATAAATCTGAGTGTTCAGTTTCAAAGAGTATTTTCCTTCAACAAGATTTTGAACAAGAAAAGAATCAGAATTGAAGGAAAGTTTATAGTTTGGTAAAAAGTTAAAATAATAAAGTATTTTGTAGAAAGTATCGAAATTGTTGTTTATCCTTATATTCAAATTCCTTCTTTCAAAAATTGTGTCTCTCAAAATATTCTGACTTATTGAGTGAGAGTTCTGATAGTTTATTCCATTTGGAATGACATATCCCAACTTTAAAAAATTAACTTTTTTGAAATAACCACTGTAAACTGGAAGGTTCATGCTTGTCTGTCCTGTATAAAAATTTTCCCTTCTATCAAAACTAACGAAAGAGGTGTAGAAGTTGAAACTTTTTTGTAAAGAGATAAAAGAGTAGGCTTCCCTTTTAAGATCCAAAATAAGTGTATCAGAATAATCAGTGTATGTTGAAAAGTCGGATTCAAAATCAATTTTGCTTTTAAGGATTATATCATAAAAAAGTTTATGAGAGTAATCACCAGAAATGTTCCATCTTCTTTTAGAATTTTTTTCTAATATGAGATTGCTGGTTAAATTCAAGGAAAGTATTGGATTAAAAAGGACTCTCAACTCATAACCCAAAAGATAACCTCTCTTTTGGATGTAATCCAAATTGAATGTCATATCAGAGTAATCGTTTGTTGCCCAAAAATATGATAACTGTTTCACATAGAATCCATCAAGTGATGTGTAACCAGGTTTAGGCATTAAAAATCCGCTTTTTCTTGTTGTTGCAATCGGAATGACGAAAAAAGGGATCCCTGCTATAGGCACATCTTTAACGAAAAGAACTATTGGAAATACCATCGCTCTATCTTCTTTGTATAGAAAAGTTTTGTATGAATAGAACCAGTAGTCAGGTTCATCTTTTTTACAAGTTGTAAATAAAGATCTTTCTATCTCAAATTCGTTCTCATTTTTTACATATATAATATCACCTTTAAGTTGAACTTTTTGAATTTGCGTTGTTCCTTTGTAAACGAAACCATTCCTTTTTTTATAGTTAAAATCTATTGAATCAGCATCAATTTTAAAATCGTTAAACTCCATACTTACATTTTTGAATGCAAAAAGTTTTGATGAATCCGGGAAAACCAGAAAGGAATCTGCAGAAATTTTTAAAGAGTCCGTTTCTATTATTGAATTTCTTATCAGGATAACACTTTTGTTTTGGTTGTTGTATATAACACAATCAGCATTAAAGTTTACTTTTTCCTCTTTGGAATTTGCGAATAGAAAGAAAAAAAGAAAGGGTAAAAATATTTTAAATCTGATTTTCATCCCTTTCAAAAAAGATAATAGAGATTAAAAGAATAACTATACCTACAGAAATAGATGCGTCAGCGATATTGAATATGGCGAATCTCCATCCTCTTGTTCCAAAATTCAAAAAATCTATAACAACACCTGATTTGATTCTATCGTAGTTGTTTCCAAATGCACCACCTACTATCATCGATAGTGCTATAATTTTAACTAAACTGAATTTTGTTTTAAGAAAGTATATAAGAAGGATAAAAATCGCTAAAATATTGAGTAAAAGCATTGTGGTTGAGTTGCCTATTCTTATAGAGAAAGCAACATTAGGATTTAAAACATAGGTCAATTTGAAAAACCATCCCCATACCGAAATTGTTTCTCCAAGTTCCATGTTATTAACAACAAGTATTTTGGTCAACCTATCCAAAAACATTACAAGAAAAATAACAGGTAAACCTAACTTTAATTTTCTTTTAAAATCAACTATTCCAAACTTTTCCATCATTTTGCCTTTTCAGAACATTTTAAACAGAGTTTTGTGAATGGAAGCGCTTTCAACCTTTTCATCGATATCTCTTCTCCACATATCTCACAGATACCATAAGTCCCATTCTCCAATCTCGAAATCGCATCATCTATCTCCCTTATCTCTTTTAAAAGATCATTCAAATTTATCGAATTCGTTTCAAGAGAAGCTGCATCCGTTCCAATGTCGGCGGAATGGTAAGGATATGTTGATGCCTCAGAAGAGATGTAATCGTTCGAATTCAACCTTTCCTGATACTCTTTCAATATTTTTTGTTTTTCCTGTTTCAATTTGATAAGTTGCTGTTCAATACTCTTTTTCGTCTTTTTATCCATACTATTCCTCCATTTTAATAGCTTCATAGCACTTATCACAAAGATCTGGATAATCCGAATGGTTTCCAACACTTTCAAGATGCAACCAGCATCTCGAACATTTTTTCTCTTCAGCCTTTTCACATTTTAAAACGAATTTGTTTTCTCCATTTTCAAGAAGTTCACCATCGTTATCAAGAAACTTTACGTTAGAAACTATAAAAAGTTGATCCAGAACTTCCTTATACTTTTCAAGAAGTTTTTTACTATCATCGTTTAGCCAATTTATTAGAAGGTTTGCTTCAATTGATTTTCCAATAATGTTTTTGCTTCTCAGGTTTTCAAGTTGTGATAAAACTTTTTCCCTTAAAAGATTCAAAACTTCAAAATCTTTCAGAATATTTTCATCTTCAAACTTATATATTTCATCTGAAAGTATTTCAAAATGGATGGATTCTTTTTTAGATTTTTTGTTGAAAAATTTGTATGCCTGTTCAACGGTGAAAGGTATTATCGGTGCTATTAGTTTGAGCATATCATCAAGTAGATTGTAAAGTGTAAAAAGTCCAGACTTTCTCTCCTTTGAATTTTTTGGGTATGTGTACAACCTGTCTTTTACAATATCGAGATAGAATGATGATAAGTCCGTCACTATAAAAGCATAGAATTCTTTAAAAACTTTATGGAACTCAAAATCATCATAGTATTTTATTATTCTTCTTCTGATCTTAACATACTTAGCAAGGATATATCTATCTATCGGATGTAGTTCTTCCTTGGTTAGGTTGAAATCTTCAGGTTGGCTTTTACCGAGATTTCCAAGCATGAATCTTATTGTATTCCTTATTTTGAAATATGTCTCTTTTGAACTTGAAAGGAGTTCTTCTCCGAATGGAGCATCAGAGGTGTAATCAACGGAGGAAAACCACAACCTTATTATTTCGGCACCATACTTTTTACATATAGTTTCGGGTGAGAAGACGTTTCCAAGTGATTTTGACATCTTTTTCATATTCTTATCAAGTATCAAGCCATGTGTCAGAACCTCTTTGTAAGGTGCTCTTCCATCTGTTGCTGTTGAAACTATCAAAGAGACCTGAAACCATCCCCTATGCTGATCAACAGCCTCAAGATAGAGATCTGAAGGCCAGCGCAACTCTTCTCTTTTTTTAACCACAGCAGAATGACTTAAAGAAGAATCGAACCAGACATCGAAAATGTTAGTTTCCTTTTCAAATTCTGTTGAACCACATTTTTCACATTTCAAATCCTTCACAAAATATGAAACATCCTTTTCAAACCAAACATCTGAACCTTCATTGGAAATAACATCCCTTATTTTATCTATAGTTTCCTTTTTTATATGTGGTGTGGAACATTTTTTACAGTAGAATACAGGTATTGGAACACCCCAACTTCTCTGTCTTGAAAGACACCAGTCAGGTCTTGTTTTAACCATGTTGTAAATTCTATCCTTTGACCATACAGGTATCCATGTTGTCTTGTCTATCTCCAAAAGGAGGTTGTTTCTCAAGTTGTTTTTTTCAACATCCAAAAACCATTGTTCTGTAGCCCTAAAAATAAGTTCACTTTTGCATCTCCAGCAAACTGGATAAGAGTGAATAATACTTTCTGAAAAAATTAAAGAACCTTCCTTTTTAAGATCATCTATTATAACTGGGTTTGCCTCAAACACATTCATCCCACCATACTTTTCAACCTCATCAAAAAATTTCCCTTCCTTGTTTACAGGACAAACAATTTCAAGATCATTCTTTATTCCAGCCTGATAATCATCGTAACCATGTCCGGGTGCTATATGGACAATTCCAGTTCCAACATCGGTTGTAACAAAATCTGCAGTTATAACTTTTCCCCTTTTTCTTTTATCTATTGGATGAATATACTTTTTATCAAGGTATTTTTTCGCATCCGTTTCTTCAACTATTTTGAATTTTTCATCATTCAATTTAGATTTCACAGATTCTGAAAGTTTTTTCATCATCACAAGTCTTCCATAAGATGTTTCAACCTCAACATATTTTTCATCAGGATGGAATGCTATAGCGACATTTGCGGGAAGAGTCCATGGAGTTGTTGTCCAGATCAGGAAAAATTTATCCTCATTTTCAATTTTGAACTTCACAAAAATGGATGGTGATTCTTTATCCTCATACTCTATCTCATTTCCAGCCAGCGCTGTTTGACATTTCATACACCAATGAATAGGCCTCAAACCTCTATAAATGAAACCCTTTTCAACAAGTTTTCCAAAATTGTCTACTATATCAGCTTCATACTCTTTCGACATAGTTATGTAAGGGTTATCCCAATCACCGAAAACTCCCAATCTTTTGAATTCAACCTTTTGGACATTCACAAATTTTGAAGCGTAATCTCTACATTTTTTTCTTAAATCTAAAGTTGATGTCTCTTTCAGTTTTGGTCCAAGTTCTTTTGTAACATTGTGTTCAATAGGCATACCATGACAATCCCAACCTGGAATGTAGGGAGTTTTATATCCTCTAATCGATTTATACTTTATTATAAAATCTTTCAGTATCTTGTTAAACGCTGTACCTATATGAATGTGTCCATTAGCGTAAGGTGGACCATCGTGTAAAACGTAAACTTCCTTATCTTCTCTCTCTTTTAAAAGATTTTTGTAAACATCTATAGAGTCCCAATATTTTATAATTTCTTCCTCTAAAACTGGAAGATTTGCTTTCATCGGGAAATCAGTTTTTGGCAGATTCAAACTATCCTTGTAATCCATTACTCCTCCGTATTGAAAAATCTATCACCTGCATCACCGAGTCCTGGAACTATGTATCCATTTTCGTTGAGTTTCTCATCAACCGCAACAGTAAAGATATCAATATTCTTCACAGATTCCATAACAGATTTTATACCTTCAGGTGCAGAAATTATACTTATCACAGCATCAGGTTTAACATTATAACCTGCAAGTATCTCTAATGTCTTTATAATTGAACCACCTGTTGCAAGCATAGGATCAAGTATGAATACAGAGTAATTCTCTAAATTTTTGGGAAGGTTAACATAGTAGGTTATCGGTTTTAATATATGCTCATCCCTTTTTAAACCTATCATTCCAACATGCGTTTTAGGATAAAATTTTCTTATAAGTGGTATCATTCCTATTCCAGCCCTTAAAATTGGAACAAGTAGAATCTCTTTCTTTATAAAATCTCCTTCTATCTCTTTGAAAGGAGTTTCAACTTTTAGTTTTTTGGTCGTTAGATTTTTAGTCGCTTCTAAGAAAAGGATTAAAGAGAGTTCTTCAAGATTTTTTGAAAATATATCCGAACCTGTTTTTTTATCTCTCAAAATTGCAAGTTTTTCAAGTGCAAGTGGATGTTTTATTTCGTGAACTGTCATTTTGACTCCTTTTTATCTTTTAAAACCTTTAAGTAAGGTAAAACTTTTTTATTTTGGGGAAACTTTTTTAAAAGTTGTTCCCACATCTTCTCAGCGTCATCAAATTTTTTTTGGTTATAATATGAGAGACCTGCAAAAAAGTATGATTCTTCCATATTTTTATTTAGTTCAATACTCTTTTTAAAATATATCAAAGCGTTTGAATATTTTTTCATTTCAAAATAAACTTTTCCAATCTTCAGTTTTATATCTGGATATTTTTTTGTCATGCTATCAGCTTTTTTATACGTTTCCAGAGCGTTGTGAAAATCTTTTGTTTCAAGATAGAGATCCCCAAGTTGTAAAAGAAGTTTTATGATTTTGTCCTTTTTGCCAAATCCCGAGTTTCCCAATTTTTTTTCAAGTTTTGAGGCTTTTTCAAATTCCTCACTCGCCTGATCATATTTTCCCATCTCGTTGTATGTTAAAGCAAGGTTTAGATGCGCCTCAACATAATTTGGATTAAGTTTTATCGCCTCTTTGAATTCCTTTTCAGCTTCTTCAAGATTATTCAAAAAATTGTAAGCAAGACCAAGATAGTTCCTTATATCTGGCCAATCAGGGTGTTCTTTCAAAAGGTTGAGAAATGTGAAAAGAGCCTTCTTGTATTCTCCCTTTTCGAGCATCTCCTTCCCATCTTTTACAAGGTCTTTAACATTTTTCATAAACACCTCTTTAAATTTTTTAGTTTTTTAGTTTATCATAAATTTAACCTAAAATCAATATGAAAATCAGAGAAGAAAACCGTTCAAACGATCTTAACTTAGTAATTTAAATAGTTTTAATCTCCTAGATCTTGACAAAACAAAACAATTATATTTAAATATAATTGTAAAGGGAGAGTTTATGATTAAAAAAATCTTCATTTTTTTTATTTTAATTTTACCTCTTTTTATAATCTCTCAGAATTTTGATGGTTTAAAAGTGTATGTTTGGGACAATGATTATGGAGCAATATTTTATAACCCTGATAACTCTACACAACTGATAGGTTACGAATACAATCTTTTAAAATCTTTTAGTAAACTTGGATTCAATCAGGGAACAAATCTTTTCTATGGAGATACTCTACCTCGAAGATTTTCAATGTTAAACGATTATGCTGCAATATTTATAGTAACAGGACACCATCCTATAGCAGCAAGAAACCAGATGTTTACTTCTTCGCAGATAGATTCACTTTCAAGATATCTTGATGCAGGTGGATGTGTCTATTTTGAAGGAAACAATGTGATGGAGTATTTAAAAATAAATTATCCAGTTTTTTACGGAAAATATTTTAACGATACCATAGTTTCAACACCATATTCAAGATTTATAGATACTCTTATAACTAACACTTCATTTTGTAGAGATTATATTTTCGCTTATCCAACACATACAGTTGCGGATTCTGGAGTAGATTATCTTTACACAAAAGACCCAACAATAGATGCACCATACTATTACAATGTTTTAAATTATGATGAGAGGAATAAACTCTATAGATCAACTGCAACAGCATATACTCCTCCAGAGTCAAAAGATGGAAAATATTATTATTTTAGAGGAAGAGTTTTTGTTCAAACTGTTGATTTGGGAGCTTTTTCAAATGGAGATGGAAGACTTGCAAGACAGTTGCCTGATAGCACAAAAAATATTTTAATGAGAACAAGTTATCTAAGGGATATCTTAAGATTTTTTGGTTTAGCCCAAACACTTCTTGTTGTTGATGATAAATCTGATACAATTGCAACTTCTGTTTATAGAGTTTTTAGTAGATCTGTAGATTTTGATACAGTATTTACAAGAACATCTTCTGGACCCTCATACACTACATTAGCAAGATACAATTCAGTTTTCTGGTATTCGGATAGTGTTGATTACCCTCTAACTTTAACTGATACTGTAAATATATCCACATACCTTGATTTCGGTGGAAATCTTTTCTTCTCTTCAATGAATGTTGCTGAACAGTTCGGTTCAAACAATCTTTTCCTGAGAAAATATTTAGGGATAAATCTTGTATCTGACTCTTTTGGGACAAATACAATCTATGGAAAATCTTTTTGGGAAACAAATCCAATAACCGATTCTTTCACGGTTATAAAACCTTCAACAAACTATGAACCAGATGAAATAACTATATACGACCAGGTGATAACAGATACAGCATTTATCGCTTCTGGAAGGCCGAATCACCTTTGTGGAACATATACAAGTAACGGTTCATTTAAAACGGTATTTTTAACTTTTCCTTTTCAGAATACTAATGTACAGTTGAAAGCAGGTTATCCAACAGATTCTATAATTAAGATAACTTTACAGGATATTTTCAACTATGACCTTAACTTTGATCCTCTCTACACTTCAACGGAAAATTACGATTTCGAGTGTAACTATAAAATTGAAAAAGACAGAATTGTTGTGAATATTTTTGTAGATAGATATTTTAATGGGCATGTAAGAATTAAATTGGATGGTAAAGATTTACTGCATCAAACTGTTTCTGGAAAAGATTTTGAATTCTCTTTGAATAAGGTTAATGGAAGGTATACTGTAGAGTTGATGGATGATAAGAATATTACACTCTTTTTAAAAACTTTCGATGTATTTGAAATCAAAGTTAATAACAACATACCCAAAATATGTAGAAACATTTTCCAGATAAAATCTGATCAGGATTTTACTGTAGAGGTTTTTGATATTTCAGGAAGACGGGTTCTTTCGCTAACTTCAAAAGATAAAACAGCAACAGTTGATCTTTCTCAACATAAAACCGGTTTATACTTCATAAAACTCAGCACCGAAAAACTCCCCCATCCCCTCTTAAAATTGGGGACGGTGCTTGACAGTGTGACATTTTAGCCGTTTAACTGTTTTAAATTCGATACTTAGTATAAAAATTTCAAAAGTAATTTTTTCATTTAACCAATTATTTTTTATATGAAATCGCAAAATTGGTAGATTGATCTATTGATTTTTTTACTAAACTATTTTAAAATATTTTTATGTACACTGAATTTTTTATTGATACTCATAATGAACAAGAGATAATAGATTTAACCGACCAAGTTGAGGATATAGTTAACAAAGCGGGAAAAAAAGATGGTATAGTTCACATATATGTTCCACATGCAACTGCCGGCATAATTTTAAACGAGAGTGCTGATCCAAACATAAAGACAGATTTTCTCAAAGCACTTGAAAAGATTGTTCCAAAACATGGCGGTTATTTACATGATAGGATTGATGGTAACGGAGCAGCACATATTAAAAGTAGCATAGTTGGATCAAGTATTACTCTTCCCCTCAAAGATGGAAACCTTGTTATAGGAAGATGGCAATCAATTATGTTTTGTGAATTTGATGGTCCAAGAAGAAATAGAAAAATAATCGTTCAAATTATTTAAACAATTTTTCTTTTAAGAACCTTTGCTAAAATATTTCCAAACTTTTATCATAAAAAAGAACAAACATTGAATCAAAAAAGTTATTGGAATGCATAAAGCCATCAAAAATAAACTTTTTGTAATGTCGTTGCTCTCTTTGATCAAATTCAAAAGATTATCCATAAAAACTCCATTTAAAGACCCAGTAAAATTGGGACAAATGCAAGAACCAGTCCACCAGCTATAACAGAACCTATCTGACCTGATAGGTTGGCACTAACAGCTTCCATAAGTATGTAATTGTTGGGATCATCATCTTGAGCGAGTTTATGAACAACCCTTGCACTCATAGGGAATGCTGAAATTCCGGCAGCACCTACCATCGGGTTTATCTTGTCCTTCAAAAAAAGATTCAAAAATTTTGCAAAAAGTATCCCACCTATTGTATCAAAAACAAAAGCAAAAAGTCCAAGTAACAAAATTTTTATTGTATCAAATGTCAAAAACTTTTCTGCCTGCATCGTTGAACCTATGGCTATTCCAAGAAGTAAAGTTGTAACAGCTGCCAGTTCATTTTGGGCACTCTTTGAAAGTTTTTCAACAACACCTGATTCTCTTAAAAGATTTCCAAGCATAAGGGCACCTATCAAAGGTACACTCATTGGTGCTATAAATCCAGATATAAGAGTTACCATTATAGGGAATAGTATTTTCAAAGATTTTGGGACATTTTTTCCACCCTTTTTCATCCTTATCCTTCTTTCTTCTTTCGTTGTCATAGACTTTATAACTATAGGTTGTATCAAAGGAACAAGAGACATATAGGAGTAAGCAGCAACAGATATTGGTCCCAGATAACTTTTTGCGAATTTTGCCGCAACATAAATCGCGGTTGGTCCATCAGCAGCACCTATTATTCCGATAGCGGAAGCTACTTTAAAATCAAAACCAAGTATCGTAGCAAAAATTATCGTAGCGAATATTCCAAATTGGGCAGCGGCACCAAAAAACATCATCAAAGGTTGAGTAAACATCGGAGTAAAATCACACATAGCACCAACAGCGATGAAAATGAGTATTGGAAAAAGTTCTGTTGCTATTCCAGCGTCAAAGAGTATTTTTAAAAAACCGGGAGTTCCCTCATAATCCAAAACTACCGACAGAGGGAGATTAACAAGTATAGTTCCAAAACCTATCGGTAAAAGTAAAAGTGGTTCATACTCTTTTTTAATTGCAAGATATACAAGTAGAAGCCCAACAAAAATCATTATGATGGATTGTATGTTGGTTGATGTGAATCCTATAAAAAGTTTTTCCACTTTTGCCCTTCTTTTTTATACATTATAAAACAAAAAAGTTATTTTTCAATCTAATCAAAAAACTTTAATGTCATAAAAGAATAAAAAAGGGACGGTTTTAAAACCGTCCCTTTTATTTTTTAAAAAACAAATCAAACAAGATCGGATCTATCAACGTATTTTGTATGTAGTAACTTGTGAGATATTTCGGAGTATGGCTCTTTGAGAAACTCTTTGTAGGCTTTTTGAACCATTGGGTTCTGATGTGATGCTCTGAACTGAAGCATCTCTTTATCCTCTTTATAAAGTCCTTCCGCTCTTCTTGCTCTCGCTGCATATTCACAAGCATATGGTTGTCCACCTCCTCCGACACATCCACCAGGACAAGCCATAATCTCTATGAAATGATACTCGGATTCACCCTTTTCTTTCAACTGCTGTGCAACTTTTGTTAGAAGTTTTCTTGCATTTCCAAGACCATGTGCAACAGCGACTTTAAGGGCAACTTTCTTTCCAAGTTTTTTCACTGGAACTTCAAGAACTCCCTCTTTTATTCCTTCCATTCCTCTAACTATCTTAATATCGTAATCTTTCATCTCTTCACCTGAAAGAACAAAATAGGCTGTTCTTATTGCTGCTTCCATAACTCCACCTGTAGCTCCAAATATAGTTCCAGCACCAGTATAGAATCCCATCAATTCATCTGCAGGTTCATCTGGTAGGTTTTTAAAATCTATTCCAGATTGTCTTATCATCTTTGCAAATTCTCTTGTTGTCAAAACATAATCAACATCTCTATATCCGCTTGCGTTCATCTCAGGTCTTGCAGCTTCATATTTTTTCGCTGTGCATGGCATTATTGAAACTGAAACTATATTCTTTGGATCAATATTTCCCATCTTTGCATAATAGGTTTTTGAAAGTGCTCCAAACATCTGCTGTGGTGATTTTGCTGTAGAAATGTGTTCTCTAATATCTGCAAAGAAGGTTTCCATAAACTTGATCCATCCAGGTGAACATGATGTTATGACAGGAAGATTCTTTCCGAATTCTCCAGTTTCAAACGCTTTGAAAATTTTATGAACAACCTCTGTTCCCTCTTCCATAATAGTTAGATCAGCTGTAAAGTTTGTATCAAAAACTCTGTCAAACCCCATTCTCCTTAAAACAGCATGCATCTTTCCGGCTGTAACTTCACCCTCTTTGAAGCCAAACTCTTCACCAATAGCAACTCTTACAGCTGGCGCCTCTTGAACAACAACATGTTTTGTCGGATCATTTATAGCAGCCCATACATCGTCAATGTTACTCTTCTCATATAGAGCACCAACAGGACAAACAACAACGCACTGTCCACAGTTCGTGCAAACGCTATCTGAAAGTGGCATATCCATAAATGGAGCCATCTTCGTTTCATATCCTCTGTTGATAAAATCTATTGCGAAAACTGTTTGAATCTCCTGACAAACCTGAATACATCTTCCACAAAGTATACATTTGTTTGGATCCCTTATTATTACCCCTTTGTCATCAATAGGCATATCCCTGTCAAACCTTTTGAATGGTAGTTCATAAACACCGAGTTTTTCAGCCATTTCTTGAAGTTCACAATTTTGATTTTTGAAACACTCGAGACAATCATTCGGATGATTTGAAAGAATAAGTTCAAGAACAGTCTTTCTTGCATCTATAACCTGTTTTGTGTTCGTTTTGATCTTCATTTTGTCTGCAACAGGTGTGCAACAAGATCTTTTCAAAGTTGGAGTATTTTCAACTTCTACAACGCAGATACCACAGTTTCCGGTTGGTGTTAGATCTTTGTAATAGCAAAGGGTTGGGATATCAACATTGACCTTTTTTGCAGCATCAAGGATAGTTGTTCCTTCTGGAACCTTAACCTCGATACCATCAATGTAAACTGTTAATTCTTTAATCATTGTTATCTCCTTATTTATTTAACATTTTTTTTACTTCATCTTCAAGATATTTTGAAAAACTGTTAATAGGTATATAAGGTGATTGTCCAAGTGGACAGAAAGATGTCAACTTCATTATGTATGATAACTCTTTCATCCTTTCCCAATCTTCAATAGTTGCTCTTCCCTTCAAAATATTTTTTGAATTCATAGCCAACTGCTTTGTTCCAATTCTGCAAGGAGAACATTTTCCACAGGATTCATGTTTGAAGAATTGAAGAATGGAATCCAAAGTTTCAACGGCGTTTCTATCCTCTGAAAGAACAAGTATTGCACCTGAACCTAAAACTGCCGCATACTCTCCGAGTGAATCAAAATCCATCTTAACATCGAATCCCTCTTCGGAGATGAATGCTCCAGCGGCACCACCTATTAAAGCAGCTTTAAACTTTTTTCCTTCTTTCAGACCACCACCATATTTAAAAATAATATCCTTCAATGTTGTTCCCATTGGAACCTCTATAAGTCCTGGATAAAGTATATCACCCATAAGAGTGTAAACTTTCGTCCCCGGACATTTTTCCGTTCCAAAACTTCTATACCACTTACTTCCATTTCTGCATATCTCTGGAACATTAGTTAATGTTTCGACATTGTTAACAACAGATGGATTCTGTCTGAAACCTTTTACTCCCGGGAATGGTGGTTTGTTTCTCGGATTTCCTCTCTTTCCTTCCATAGATTCGATCAGGGCTGTTTCCTCTCCACAAACATAGGCACCTGCACCTTTTCTAACCTCTATATCGAAAGAGAAATTCGACTCAAGAATATTTTTCCCAAGAAGGTTATACTCTTTGCATTTCTTTATTGCATTCTCAACCATTTTTATCGAAAGGTCATACTCACCTCTTATATAGATGAACCCTTTTGTAGCACCAACGGCATAACCTGCGATAGTCATTCCTTCTATCAATCTGTATGGAACACCTTCCATTATCAACCTATCTTTGAATGTTCCAGGTTCACCTTCGTCAGCGTTACAGATTATATATTTTTCACCTTTCAAAGGTGCTGTGAAAGACCATTTAAGTCCAGTTGGAAATCCAGCGCCACCTCTTCCTCTCAAACCTGAATCTTTCACTTCCTTAACTACATCCTCGGGTTTCATTTCAAAAAGAACTTTACCAAGTGCTTCGAATCCACCTATTCCAATGTACTCTTCAATATTTTCAGGATCTATTTCCCCTGACCCTTTTAAAACGATCCTCTCCTCTTTTGGTCTTTCAAGTGTAACAGTTTCACCTTTGATCACTTCACCTGTGAAAAGGAGGTCTTTTACTATCCTTCCTTTCAAAAGGTGTTCTTTCACTATTCTTTCAACATCCTCACTTTTCACATTTACATAGTAAACACCTTCTGGATAAACAACAAGAACAACTCCCTTTCCAGAGATTCCAAGATTACCAGTTTGAGCAACCATTATTTCATCTGAAAGTCCAGCATTCTCTATCTCCTTTTTTAACTTCTCAAAAATACCTTTAGCACCTGCAAGGAGAGTTTCTGGATCAATCGAAACCAAAATATGACTTCTAAATATTTTAGCCATTTTTCTTCTCCCTGTATCTTGTTATTATTTCATCAATTTTTTCAGGTGTCAGGTTACCGAACATCTGATCATCAATCATCATAGCAGGGGCAACTGCACAAACACCTAAACAGGAGGAACTTTCGAGTGTGAACATATTATCTGAAGTAGTCTCTCCCTCTTTAACTCCAAGAGTTTTTCTAAGATAATTAAAAATTGTATTACCTCCCATCAATTGACATGGTGGCGAAACGCAAACCCTGATTATGTGTTGTCCACGTTTTTTAACTGAAAACATCGTGTAAAAAGTCGCAACTCCCACAACCTCAGATCTACTTATTTTTAGATATCTTGAAACTGCAACAAGATCCTCCTCGGAAAGGTATTTCTCATTTTTTGAATCCTGAATGTCGTGAAGTATGTAAAGGAGGTTTTCTCTTGTTGGTTCATACTTTTTTAGTATCTCTTCCCTGTTCATAAATCCTCCAAATTTATTTTTTCTTTTTAAAGCAAACACCAGCTCTACATTTTTTCTCATTTATATGTTCAAGATACTCATCTTTAAAATACTTTAAAGTTGAAAGAACAGGATTTGGAGCTGTCTGCCCAAGTCCACATAGGGCGGTTTTAGATATCTGTTCTCCGAGATGTATCAAAAGATCGAGTTCTTCAACCTTTGCTCTTCCTTTAGAAATTCTATTCAGTATTTCAAGCATCTTTTTTGTTCCTATTCTGCATGAAGGGCATTTTCCACATGACTCATCCTGTGTGAACTCAAGAAAATATTTTGCAAGATCAACCATACATGTATCTTCACTCATAACAATGAGTCCACCTGAACCTATTATCGTTCCAAGTTTTTTCACACTCTCATAATCAAGAGGAGTATCTATATACTCTTCAGGGATACAACCTCCAGAAGGTCCACCTATTTGGGCAGCCTTGAACTTTTTGTCATTTGGAAGTCCACCACCAATTTCATAGACCATCTCTTTTAAGGTTGTTCCCATAGGGACTTCAACAAGACCAGTGTTGTTAATTGCACCTGCGAGAGCAAAGACTTTCGTTCCTTTACTCTTTTCGGTTCCTATAGATGAGAACCATTTGCTTCCCTTTAATATTATCTGACAAACATTAGCGTAAGTTTCAACATTGTTTATAAGAGTTGGTTTCCCAAAAAGCCCTCTATCTGCCGGGAATGGTGGTTTTGGAGATGGTGTTCCCCTTTGTCCTTCAACCGAGTGCATCAAAGCGGTTTCCTCTCCACAAACAAAAGCTCCAGCACCTACCCTTATTTCAAGATCAAAATCAAAATTCTGTCCAAAAATATTTTTGCCAAGTAGATTCTCTTCGTATGCTTTTTTTATAGCACTTCTCAACCTTTTTATTGCGAGTGGATACTCTGCTCTAACATAAATATATCCCTGTTTGGCTCCAACTGCATAACCTGCGATAGTCATCGCTTCTATAACCGAAAATGGATCTCCCTCAAGGACAGATCTATCCATAAATGCACCTGGATCTCCCTCATCAGCGTTACAGATAACATACTTTTCACCACCCTTTGAGTTTCTAACAAGTTCCCATTTCAAACCTGTTGGGAAACCTGCTCCTCCTCTTCCTCTCAAACCTGAATCCTTTATCTCTTTTATCACATCCTCCGGTTTCATCTCTGTCAAAACTTTTGCAAGTGCACTATACCCATCTTTTCCTATGTACTCTTCCAAAGATTCAGGGTTTATGATTCCACAGTTTCTTAAAACTATTTTTAACTGTTTCTGGAAAAATGGTATCTGGGATGCCTGTTGAACAATCTTTTCAGAATCCTTTTCTTTATAAAGCAATCTCCCGACTACTCTGCCTTTCAATAAATGCTCTTCAACTATATCTTTCGCATCCTCTGGTTTCAACTTTTTGTAGAAAACTCCATCAGGATAAACTATAACAACAGGTCCAAGTTCACAGATTCCAACACAACCTGTTTCAACTATATTGACCATGTTTTCGATGTTATGCTTTTTCAATTCCTCAACAAGTTTATCTCTGAAAGAATAACCCCCACTTGAAATACAGGATGCTCCAGCACATAGAAGAAGGTTATATATTTTAGCCATCCTTCCTCCATTATTTTGAAGATACTAACAAATCTTTTACTATGTTTCCATTAACAAAATGTTCCGCCACAATCCTTCTTGCTTTTTCAGGTGTAAGGTTACCGTAAGTAATCATCTCTTTTCCTTCCTCGTAAATGTCAACTATAGGCTCTCTATCACAGAGTCCTCTACAACCTGATTGTGTAATTATTATATCCGTAATGTTTCTCTTTGATATTTCGTCAAGAAGAGCTGATAAAACTTCCCTTGCACCGGCAGCTATACCACATGTTCCCATTCCAACAACAGCCTTTATTCTTCCTTTTCCTTCTCTTAAATTTGTTTCTTTTTCCATCTTTTCCCTTATCTTTTTTAGATCTTCAAGTTTCATAATGCCTCCTGATTTTTTATTGAATTAAGATTTTCTTTAATGAACTGTTTAACATAACCTGTAACCTGAGCATCACTCAGGTTTAAACCTTTAAATACTTCCTTCAATTCCCTGCTATCTATCTTCAAAGTCTTTCCATTCTTTTCGTAGGTGAAAAGAATATCAACTCCCTCATAAACTGTCATCAAAATCCAAAGAGTTTCTTCAAGGTTACCCAAAGGTAAAGCATCGATATGGTTTTTGTTTATTGAGAAAAAGATTTTTGTCCCTTCACCCTTTTTTGACTCTATCTTGAACTTTCCATCGCTCTGTTCTACATTCTGTTTTAGAAGTGGAAGCCCAAGCCCGAACTTTTTCTTTCTCTCATCTTTTGTTGTAAAGAAAGGGTCAAGAACCATCTTTAACAGTTCACCGTCCATTCCAACACCATCATCGATTATCTCGAATCTCATCTGGTCCTTATCCTCGTAAAGTTTTATCTGTACAAGTTTCGCTTTCGCTCTTATGCTGTTTTCCGCAATATCCAATATATGAAGTGAGATATCTCTCATTTAACTTCTTCACTCGCTTTTTCCCTATACTCGTTTATTATCTGGATAACCTTATCTTCAGTCAATTTACCGTAAACCTCTTCATCGACCATCATAACTGGTGCTAAACCACATGCTCCAAGGCATCTTGCTCCCTGGATTTTAAAAAGACCATCCTCAGTTGTCTGTTCAAGTTCAACATTTAATTCCCTCTTCAAGGTGTTCAAAATTTTATCAGCTCCTTTAACATAGCACGCTGTTCCAAGACAAACCTTGACGTTGTATTTACTTGGTGGTTGGAGTGTAAAAAAGTGGTAAAAGGTAATAACTCCATAAATAACACTTCTATATACACCCAATTCTTTGGAAATTAAACTTATCGCTTCCTGAGGAATATATCCAAAAAGTTCTTGAGTTTTATGTAAAACTTCTATAAGGTCCTTTTGTCCTTTTGGATGTTTTTTTATCTCCTCCTTAAGTTGCTCAAGCAACTCCTCTTTTTTAAGTTTCATCTTTTATCCTCCTTTATGACATTCGATCATGTTCTCTCCAAGAACTTTTTTAAAAACTTCAAAACCTTTATTCTCTATACTACCATCAAATTCAAAAGATATATACCTTCTTCCTACCTCATCGATGTAATGAGCATCGGAACAACAAATTATTTTATACTTTTCTTTGTATAAATCAACATTTTTTACAACTTCAACTCCATCTATTTTCAAATCTGGTGGAATAAAACCAAGTTGTGATACTATTGAAAAATTTGGCCTATCTATATGTGAAGCAAAAGCGAGTCCACCAAAATCGTGTATAAGATTCACAACCTCATCAACAGACAACTCGGAAGATACCCCTAAAAAGTACTCATACTCATACAAAACATCATCGTACATATCCACAACAACCTCTTTCCCCATCTTTTCAGGGTCATTTTTTATCTTTGGTAGAGATTTTTCAAATTCTTTGTAAAAATTCTCACAGGTTTCAAGATTTTCAAAATATCCAAGGATATGCGTTTCCTCTCTCGTCTGTATCTCTATTCCTGGAATAACCTCAACATCTAAAAGGTCTGCGGCATCCATAACACCTTTTATGTTATGGATAGCATTATGGTCTGTTACGGCAATAATATCGAGTCTCATAAACTGTGCCATTTTCGAAATTTGAACTGGAGACATATACCAATCAGCACATGGCGATAAACAGGTGTGTATGTGTAGATCCGCCTTGTGTCTCATTTAACTCCCATATTGTACAATAATCCAGCAACCTCAAAAGATTTCTTTTCGGTTTTAAAAATAATGACGCCCTCTTTCTTTGCTGCCTCAACAGTATCTTCATCAGGTGAGAATCCATCACAGATTATGATAGCACATATTTCAGCCATTTTTGCGACAGCAACTATATTTTTATGAGTTTGAACTGTAAGCCAGACTGATTTTGGTTGAATCTTTCCCATCACAACGGAAAGGAGATCACAGACATACCCATTTTCAAACTCTAAGTCACCATCATTAACAACCGTAAGATTCAACTTTTCTTTTATCTCTGAAATTCTCATAACCTCTCCTTTTCTTTTTTATACTCCTCTTTGAGAATAACTATACAATCATCTATACTCTTAACTCCCTGAACTATATCCTCAGCAAAAGCTTTACATGTTGGACAACCACATGCGCCGCAATCGATTCCTGGTAACTTTTTCTCTATCTCGTTCAACTTTTCAAGTTTATCGAGTGCAACGTTTATATCAGGATCAAGTGTTATAGGTCTTGGAGTTATACTTTGTGAGAGAACCAACTCCCTATCTTTTACATCGTTCACAAGTACTTTCGATTCTTCCGATTCCTCTTCAATCATACTTGCTAATCTATCTATCCTTTCTTTTGCAACAAAAGGATTCTCTTTGTTGAATATTCCACCAACACAACCTCCAGGGCACGCCTGAGCTTCAATGTAATCGAACATCTCCATTTTTCCATCTTCAACTTTCTCAAGAACTTTTATAACATTATGTATCTCATCAACTGAAAGTTTTCTAATTTTTCCCTTTATAGAATCGTTCTCTCCTCCTTCCCTTCCCCATCTTAAACCCCTTTTCCCAGACTTTACAAGATCCCCTCTTTTTTTTATAGAATCTAAATGGTTTATCAAATTTTCGTAGATATCACTTATAGAAATTACTCCATCAACAGGTGAAACTTCCTCTCCAACAGGTTCTTTGACAGATGTAACCTTTGCAGGGCATGGTGTTATAAAAAAGACCCCAATTTTGTTTTCGGAAAGTCCAGTTTTTTTCATAGCCTCTCTCCTTGCTATCTTTGCTGTAATGTCCATAGGTGTTATCAAAGGGATTATGTTGCCAACAAGTGATGGAAATTTTACCTGGACCAACCTCACAACCGAAGGACATGCAGAAGAGATTAAAGGTCTTATATCCTTATGTTCCTCAATATATTTTTGAGTGTAATTTGAAATTATCTCTGCACCAACTGCTACCTCGAAAACATCATCAAAACCTATTTCTATAAGTCCACCTAAAATACCTGCCAACTCGAGTCTTTCTGGAAATTGACCTGTTATTGATGGTGCAGGTATTGCAATTTTGTAACTGTATTTTTTCAAAGATTCCAAGGGATCTGAAACAGCATATTTTGCATGGTTTGGACATATTCTTATGCATTCTCCACAATCTATACACCTCTCTTCAATTATAAACGCCTTCTCTTTCCTTATCCTTATGGCTTCAGTTGGACACCTTCTCATACAATGGGTGCAACCTTTGCACTCTTCCTCTTTTAACCTTACAGAATGAAAGTATTTAATTTCACTTCCCAGATTTTCTCCTAATTATAAAATGAACTTTTGTTCCATCTGGAACTTTACTTTCGATCTCAAAGAAATCTGAGTTCTTTTTTATATTTGGAAGTCCCATACCAGCACCAAAACCCAATTCTCGAATTTTGTCCGGTGCGGTTGAATAACCTTCCTGCATTGCAAGTTCAACATTTTTAATTCCTGGACCACCATCGATAACCCAAACATCAACCATTTCAGGTGTTATAACTGCCTCCATCTTTCCATCTGAAGCATGAACAACAACATTCATCTCTGCCTCATAACTCGCTATAGCTAACCTTCTTATATCCTCAGGAGGGTATCCAAGTTGTTTTAAACTATTTTTTAGACTACTTGAAGCAGAACCCGCTCTATCAAAATCGTTATGTTTTATATCAAAACTTAACTTTATTTCACTCATATTAACATACTCAAACCTTTTTCATAAAGCATTCCACAAGTCTCAAACATTCCTTTATCTGTTACATATATTGAAATGCCACTCTTTTTTGCAAGTTCAACCATCTCTTTTGTCGGTTTTTTACCCCTTACAAAAACTATCGCTGATGCTTCAACCATCTCTGCTGTTCTAATTGTCTGGATATTCAAAAGGTTCGTGACGATTATCCCATCTTTTTGTGCAATAATCAAAACTTCACTCATAAGATCAGAGGCACATATAGATGAAACACATCTTTCAGGTTCAACCACATAGCATTCCTTACATGGGATTAAATTTTTTACAGTTTCAACAGTAAATTTGTTCATAATTTAATTATTATATAAAAATAAAAGAATTAGTCAACCGAAAGAGGGTTTATTTTTTTAATCATTTTCTTCAAACTCGAGTTGTTTTATCTCTTTCATAGAACTTCCAATATAACCTTTTAAAGAACCATAAATTCCTATTGTACTACTAAGTATTTTTTCAAGTTGTTTTTCTCTTTCCTTCCAAATTTTCTGGATCTTATTTTTTTCTTCATTGTATCCTTTTTGAAGTTCTAAAAAACCTGCCACAATAGATTCAAATTGATTTTTAAATTCGACACTTGTTAGATATTCATATACGATTTCAGATTTTTCCTTTTTCCCAGTTTGTATCTTTTTTTGGTAATAGACCTGAATTAACATAAACCTTAAAACAAAAGCAACTCCCTTCAACTCTTTTAAACTGCAAATCCAAACACCATCTTGATTAAAAAAACTTTTTTGTCCTTCTGGAAAAACTTCTGTAACTAAAACAAGTATATCCGCTTTCTTTTCAAGATTGTCCTCTTTAAATTTTTTTATCCATTCTTTTTTAAAGTTTTTTGTTCTTTTACTTTCATAATAGATTCTTCCAATTTCAAAACCATTTTCTATAACAGTTTGTAAAATGTCGGCACCTCTTTCCCCCTTTTTAATTGGTTCAATTTTATCTTCAAAAAAAGTTTCTTTCAAAAGATTTTCTATCTCCAATTCCTGAACTTCACCTTGTAATTGAACAGAACCTTGCTCTGCTTTTCTCTGTGCTTCCTCCAACTGTTTTTTTAGATCTTCAATAATTTTTTCTTTTTCTTTCAATACCAAATAATTTTTTTCCTGCTCATTTTTTTCTATTTTTCTTTTTTCCTCATTAATTTGTTCTGTATATTTTTTTTCAAGTTCAAGAGTTATTTTATCTTTTAATTCATCTTTTTCTCTTTTCAACCTTTCAATTTCAGCCTTTGTTCTATTTAACTCCTTAATTTTATTTGTTTTTTCTAAAAGTTCATCATTCAAAATTTTGATCTGTTCTTGAAAAGAATCTTCTATCTGTTTTTTCAGTTTCTTTTCCATTTCTTTTTTTTCTTCGGAAATTTTTTCATTAACCTCTTTTTCAATCCTTTTTTGAATATTTTCCTTTTCTCTTTCAATTATCTCTCTTTCTTTTTTTAAATTCTCTTTTTTTTCGTTATACTCTTTTTCTAAACTATTTTTTAGTTTTTTTTCAATTTGGAAATAAAGGACTTCTTCAACATCAATCTCGGTTTTACAATTTGGACAAACAATGATTGTTTTTTTCATTTTTCACCTCCTTAATATTAAAATGTGGAAATAGAAATTTAAGTGTTCAAAAACCAAATACGCTCCCTAATACAATAATTTACAAAAATTACAATTCTATAAAACCAAATTAAAAAGGGCAGATACTGGATCTGCCCGCTGGTCCCCTTAGGGACTAACAGTTCGGCTTTCGCCTTACTGGGACTTGACTACAAAATCGTTTTAAGTAGAATTAGATTTAATTATAAATAAAAAAAAATTTTTGTCAAGGGGGAGAAATGAAGTATACTCTCGGATTAGATCTTGGTTATAACTCAATAGGTTGGGCAATTTTAGAAAATGATGAAAATGGTTCACCAATAAAACTTTTTAATGCTGGTGTTCATATTTTTGAACCATCCATAGAAGATATTGAAATAGATGGAAAAGGAAAAACAAAAAATGTTAAAAGAAGAGAAGCAAGATTGAGAAGAAGACAACTTTTTAGAAAAACCAAAAGACTTGAAAAGTTATTAAATTTTTTTATTCAAGAAGGTTTCTTTCAGAATCAAAAAGTTTTAATAAATGATCCATTTGAAAGGGCTGAATTTTTATACCAACTTGATAAAAAGTCAAGGAATCCATATATATTGAGAAGGGAAGCACTTGATAACAGATTGAGTTTAGAAGAAATAGCAAGAATTTTTTACCATATAGCACAACATAGAGGATTTAAAAGTACAAAAAGAGAATTAGCCGAAATGAATAAAGATGAAAAAAAGAAAAAGGAAGATGGCATAATTCAATCTGAAATAAACACATTAAAAGAGGAAATAAAAAAAAATAGTTGCAGAACTCTTGGAGAATATTTTGCAAAACTGTTTGAAAATGGTGAAAAGATAAGAGGAAGACATACTGATAGAAAAATGTATGAAGAAGAATTTCAAAAAATATTCAATAAACAGAAAGAGTTTTATCCAAATATTTTTACTGATGAATTCAAGAAAAAACTGTACAAACTAATATTTCACCAGAGAGAACTTAAAAGTCAAAAAGATAAAGTTGGCTTTTGTTCTCTTGAAAGAGGGAAAAAAAGAGCACCTCTTGCATTGCTTGTTTCTCAAAGATATAGGTATATGTGTAAAGTTAACAACCTCAATGTTATAGACACTGAAACTGGGGAAAATAGAGAATTAACTGTTGATGAAAAAAAGAAATTGTATGAAAAACTTGAAAACAGTGAAAAACTCTCTTTTAAAGAAATAAAAAAAATTTTAAATCTTTCAGAAAAAAGATACATCTTTAATTTAGAAAAAAGTGAGAAGTACATAATAGGGAATAAAACTAATGTTAAAATGAAAAACATTATAAAGGATTGGGATAACTTCGATGAGGATAAGAAAAATTTCTTTATAAACGAAGCGAGAACTGTTGTAAAAATAGAAACTCTTGAAAGAAGAGGTAAAAAATTAGGATTATCTGATGAAGAGTCGAAGGAATTTTCAAAAGTTGTTTTTGAAGATGGTTATCTGAATTTTTCAAAAAAGGCTGTTGAAAAACTTTTACCTTATCTAAAAGAAGGTAAAAAGGAATATGAGGCTATCAAATTAGCTTATCCCGAAAACTCAGTGCAAAATGATAATTTAAAAGAACTTGACTTTTTACCTCCAATAAAATCAAAAGAATTAAAAAAATATTTTGAAGTAAGAAACCCCATTGTAGAAAAAGCCTTAACTGAAACAAGATATTTGGTAAACTTTTTAATAAAAAAATATGGTAAACCAGAAACAATAAAAATTGAACTTGCAAGAGAATTGAAATTATCAAACAAACAGAAGGAAAGAAAACATAAAGAAAATCAAGAAAATAGAAAAAAAAGAGAGGAGGTTATTGAAAAGTTAAAAAATGATTTAAAAATTTCTGAACCAACTGAAACTCAAATTCAAAAATACCTTCTTGCTGAAGAATGTGATTGTAAATGCCCTTATACCGGGAGATCTATAAGCATGGACTCTCTTTTCGGAGAACATCCTTTGTTTGATATAGAGCATATTATTCCTTTTGATAGGTCACTTGATAACTCATTTTTAAACAAAACTTTATGTTATTCTGAAGAGAATAGAAAAGTTAAACACAATAAAACTCCTTACGAAGCTTATTATGGAACTGAAAAATGGGAAGCAATAATAGAAAGGGTAAAGAAATTTAAATCAAATGTTAGAAATGAAAAGTTGAGAAGATTTCAGATGACAAAAGAAGATGTAGAAAATTACATTCAAAATTTTTCAACTCAAAATTTAAATGATACAAAATATGCATCAAAATTAGCAAAAAAATATTTAGGATTACTTTATGGATCTATTAATGAGGATGGAATAGATAAAAATAGAAAAAGAAGGATTTTTGCAAGTTCTGGAAAAGTTACATCTACTTTAAGATATGCACTTGGATTAAATACGATTTTAAATGACGAAAATATAAAAACAAGAGAGGATCACAGACATCATGCAATAGATGCTATTACAATAGCATTAACAGATAGTTCAATGATAAAAAAGATTTCAGATGCTTCTAAAAGAGAAAAAAATATTAATTCCTTGTTCAAAGACTTCCAAGCCCCCTGGGAAAATTTTAGAAAAGAGGTTGAAGAAATAATTGCAAAAATGAATATTTCTATAAGAATAAACAAAAAAGTTTCAGGTCAAATACATGATGAAACTTTTTATAAAAAACCTTTCAAAGAAGAAGAAAAAAGTTATACCCACCAAAGAATAAATTTGGAAGAACTAACTATAAAAGATGAAGACAAAAAAAAGCAAAGTTCAAAATTAATAGACAACATAGTTGATAGCAAAATTAGAAATATTATAATAAATTCTTTAAATGGTGAAAAGCCTAAAATAAGATTCAAAGATCCAAAAGACCACCCTTATATTATTCAAAAAAATGGCAAAAAAATTCAAATCCATAAAGTAACCATAAAAACTAAACTTGAAACTTATAATGAAATTGGACCCGAAAAAGCAAAAAGATATGTTAAATCTTCAGACAGTCATCATATTGAGATTTTTGAAGATTTAAAAACAAAAAAATGGGATGGTTATGTTGTTTCGTTACTTGAAGCGTATGAAAGAAAAAAGAAAAAACTTCCAATTGTAAATAAAAATTTAGGGGAAGGAAAAAAATTTTTATTCTCTCTTGCAAAAGGTGAAATAATTGAACTTGATACTGAAAATGGTAAAAGGGAACTTTTTGTTGTAAGAATTATTTCAGCAAGTAACAATCAAATTAAATTCACAAGAATAAATGATTCAAGAAAAATTACTGATATTCCAGCAACAGGATTAACAGCTTGTCCTTCATCACTCAAAAAAAGAAATTGTAAAAAGGTTGTTATAAATATTTTAGGGGAAAAACATTATTCAAATGATTAAAATTTAAATAAACAAAATGACTTTAAAAGAATACAAAGGTTTAGAAAAAATAATAGAAATCTCAGAAGGTCCAGTAAAATTAAATTCAGAGTATGAACAACTCATTATTACAAAAAATGATGAAAAAATAGGAAAAATTCCCATAAATGAGATCTCTGTCCTTTTAATAACAACTCCTATTGCTTCTATCTCAACAAATATAATTTCCCTAATTACAAAGAACAAAGGAATGATTGTTGTTTGTGATCAGTTTTATCTTCCAGTTGGAGTATTTTTACCTTATGAGTTGAATTATATTCAGCAAGAGAGATTCAACAAACAGATAAATGCTTCTTTGCCATTAAAAAAACAATTGTGGAAACAGTTAATATCTGCAAAGATAAAATCTCAAGGCGCTGTGTTGAAAAAAATAAGAGAATTTGATTTTGGTCTAAATAATATAGCAGAAAAAGTTCTTTCAGGTGATGCTTCCAACCTTGAATCTTATGCTTCAAGAATTTACTTTAAAAAACTTTTTGGTGATAAATTTAAAAGAGAGAAAAATTTGCCCGGTATAAATTCTATTTTAAATTATGGTTATACAATTTTAAGAGCGATGACTTCAAGAGCAATCTGTTCTTCAGGCTTAAATCCGACACTTGGAATTTTTCATCACAATAAATATAATTCTTTTTGTCTTGCTGATGATCTTATGGAACCATATAGGCCAATTGTTGATGAATTAATCTACAATTTTATGATAAAATCTGGTATTCAACTTTTTTTAACAAAGGATTTAAAAAGAAATATAATAAAGGAACTTTTAAATAAAAAATTCGAAATAGATAAAGATAAAATTTTTCTTAACGAAGCACTATTTAGATTATCTTCATCTCTTGTTGAAGTTTATTGTGGAAAAGAAAAGAAATTAAAGATATCAACTCCTTATGAAAAGGAAAGAGATAAAAACTCCAAATAACAGATACCATTCGATGTGGCTTTTAGCATTATTCGACCTACCAACAGAAACAAAAGAAGATAGAAGAAATTACAGAGAATTCAGGAACTCACTACTTAAAGAGGGTTTTGAACAATTGCAATATTCTGTTTATGCAAGATATGTTGGTGATGAGAAAAGAGCCGAAACATTTAAGAAAAAGATAAGGAATGTAGTTCCACCAAAAGGAGAAGTTAGAATAATTTCACTAACTGATATCCAATTTGGTAAAATGGAAATATATTACCAAAATTCTAAAAGAAAACCTGAAGAAAAACTCGACCAATTACTACTTTTTTAACTATATTATAAAAGTAAACCCTCTCTATTATTTAATTTAAGAGAGGGTGTATTCTACTTGAAACGATTTTGTAGTCAAGCCCCAGCTATATTGATATGTTTAAAAATAAAATATTAATTCTACTTGAAACGATTTTGTAGTCAAGCCCCAGCTGTTAGAATCTAACGGTGGATATACAAGAAATTCTACTTGAAACGATTTTGTAGTCAAGCCCCAGCAGAAAGAAATCCAGGAAAAAACTAATAATAATTCTACTTGAAACGATTTTGTAGTCAAGCCCCAGCTAACAAATCCATCATTCCTATTCAACTCTCATTCTACTTGAAACGATTTTGTAGTCAAGCCCCAGCACATATACTTGGGATGGCTCCATTTTGACAAATTCTACTTGAAACGATTTTGTAGTCAAGCCCCAGCAAACTTTATCTAGTTAAAGTTAACTCTGGAATTCTACTTGAAACGATTTTGTAGTCAAGCCCCAGCTAAATGCATCAGATAGTATAAAAACCAAGAAATTCTACTTGAAACGATTTTGTAGTCAAGCCCCAGCTATCAGTAGATGAGGAATGTATAAGACAAAATTCTACTTGAAACGATTTTGTAGTCAAGCCCCAGCAAATCCTCCTTGATTTTATTTTAGCAGGGGATTCTACTTGAAACGATTTTGTAGTCAAGCCCCAGCTCGCTTTGTGGCTTGAAAACCCTACCAAGTATTCTACTTGAAACGATTTTGTAGTCAAGCCCCAGCAGAGAAGTATTATACTATCAGTAGTATTGCATTCTACTTGAAACGATTTTGTAGTCAAGCCCCAGCGACCTTATTGTCAATTGTCGAAGGTCAAAAATTCTACTTGAAACGATTTTGTAGTCAAGCCCCAGCAATATCTTTTATATAAAAGATTAAATGAAAATTCTACTTGAAACGATTTTGTAGTCAAGCCCCAGCGGTATCAGCAACAACATATTCAACGAGGCGATTCTACTTGAAACGATTTTGTAGTCAAGCCCCAGCATATCATAAGTTTCACCTTTTTTAATGATAATTCTACTTGAAACGATTTTGTAGTCAAGCCCCAGCTCTGTCATAGTTAAGATAACAAGTAAAATAATTCTACTTGAAACGATTTTGTAGTCAAGCCCCAGCGAAGGTTTAAGATTTACAAGAATAAAAAAAATTCTACTTGAAACGATTTTGTAGTCAAGCCC